>JACCDU010422020.1_pt1 | contig 36431 bp, 35 predicted proteins | sample 7446081 | NCBI WGS metagenome assembly JACCDU01 (sample SAMN15323447, study PRJNA562643) | freshwater metagenome | isolation source: river surface water | place: USA:Blue River Watershed | collected 2017-08-17
CGGACAGTTTCTATAGTTAGCGATGCGCAATTCAGTTGGAGTTTGTCGCAGGCTAATTCATTTTTTTATAAGAGCCCATTTGAGCATAAAATAGCATTCCCGATCATTAATAAATATACCAACCCCTCATTTTGAGATACACAGTTAAAGGCACCCTCACCCCCAATGTTGTTCATTTCGGAGAATTACGATGATGATTTCATTCGAGAGTTTCAAGATCGTGTTGATTGGGAAATCATTAGCAAAGAACACCCACTGTCCGAAGGCTTCATTCGAGAGTTTCAAGATCGGGTTGATTGGGAAAACATTAGCGCATTCCAAAAGATATCGGAGAACTTCATTCGAGAGTTTCAAGATCGTGTTGATTGGGAATACATTAGCGAATATCAAACACTGTCTGAAGACTTCATTCGAGAGTTTCGACAACGTGTTTGTTGGATAAACATTAGCGAACATCAAACATTGTCTGAAGACTTCATTCGAGAGTTTCGGCAACGTGTTTGTTGGATATACATTAGCGCAGATCAAACACTGTCTGAAGACTTCATCCGAGAGTTTCAAGATTATGTTTGTTGGGATCTCATTAGCGAAGATCAAACACTGTCTGAAGACTTCATCCGAGAGTTTCAAGATAGTGTTTATTGGAAATACATTATCGCATGCCAAAAGGTATCAAAGAACTTCATTCGAGAGTTTCAAGATCGGATTGATTGGGAATACATTAGCGAACAGCACACACTGTCCGAAGACTTCATTCGAGAGTTTCAAGATCGTGTTGATTGGAAACATATCGCCATATGCCAAAAACTATCTGAAGACTTCATTCGAGAGTTTCAAGATCGTCTTAATTGGAATCATATCAGCTGGAAACAACCGCTATCGGAGGATTTCATTAGAGAGTTTCAAGATTGTGTTAGTTATGATATCATCAGCATGCGCCAAACGCTATCTGAAGACTTCATTCGAGAGTTCCAAGACCGCGTCGATTGGGAACAAATCGGCAAATATCAACGACTTTCGATAAAGTTTATTAGAGAGTTCCAACATAAGATTTGGTTTGATAACCCCAACATTCATGAATGCATTCAACGCGAGCATTGTATCAAGACATTGGGGCTCGTCATGCCTTTGGAGACAGCAATGCATATCGGACAGTTTCTATAATTGGTCGATTCATTTTTTTAATTGAGTGGAGCGACATTGCCGAATGTGCAAAAAAATATTATCAGAATGTATCAATTAGATAATCTCAGCATTTATGATGAACATTCGCTTTGACCGATTACTTTTGGCATAATCCTTGCAACATCCCGATTTCGCAATGTTGCCACATGATTTGCATGCATGTGCAGATTTCAGTTGAATATCTTTATGCGACTTTGACAACTTTGCCGGAGTAAGACGATCCTTTGGAAGTAGCTCTTGTGCCAATTTCAAGGGTATATTGGCATTTTGCTTATATACAATGCGGCGATATTTGTATTCCTTATATCTCAATTCCCATTGTTTGTATCCATGAATATTTTGATTACGAATTTGTTTCTTGAGACCTCCAAATGTCATTCTACGTTGCTCTGATGTAAGTTTCTTCATCAATAGAAAGATAATATCTTGATCATGATATAAATCCCAGCGCTCGCGCAATAGTTTCTTTAATGTTGGAACCCAGATATCTTGGTCAAATTGCGTGCAATCTCTTAAACTATAAATCATACGCTCCACTTGATTTCGGGCCTTAAACCATGAATCTGGAAGAAGCATAAGTAAGTCGTATAGTTCTTTGCTAATAGCTGGCGTATTGAGGCGTTGTTGTTCAAGCATATAATCGAGAAGCTGAGAAGGCATTTTGTTTATACTATCACCAATAACTCTGTATTGCTGACCAGCGATAATATAACTATTGTCGTTATATATTGACAGATTATTGGTGAGCTTGTATATGGTATTGAGACTTTGTTCATAATCAAACACATAGCATGTATAGCCATCGGGTGTATTTACCATTAATGTATCAATATTATCGAACCCTAAATTTTCCAGTTTCGCATGATGAAGCTGAAGAACTGTCATATTATTTTTGGTACCGGTCAAAACACCAAAATTATCAAAATATTCCACAGATATCATTTCTTCGAGCTTTCTCCAGTCCTCGCGAATACCCGATAAGACATAATCTCCCGTTCGACCAATGGTAAGTGGAAATACTATTTTATGATCCTGAAGTTTATACATATCAGTATATCGAATTAGGTTGCTACGCCTACTATATTTTTTTATAATTATGCATTAGATATGCAAGTGGGTGGATAAGTGAGTGGATAAGTAAATGTAAATTTGTTATCAATAGCTATTGTAGTTATGGATAAAGATATCAAACGTAAATTTATTTCATAACACAACCTCGGCATAGTCCCCAACTGAGATCTGACTGAAAAAAATATCAAGCGATGACATTGAAAATTTTGAGTTTGAAGAAATCGAAATTTATCGGCGCCCATCTGATTTTCAATTACGTCCAACAAATACAGAATTGATTGTATTCGGATTTGTATATAAGAATCATCATGTTTGGCATCGTCTATCTCGTTCAGCCTGAAGAGTATCTCGATACCTCAACTTACAAAATTGGCATGAGCGCTTCGAATACAACCAAGCGCATTCGTGCTTATGGCAAGCATACCAAAGCAATCGCGGTGGCCCAATGCAAACAACCTCATCCCGTAGAAGCTGATCTCATTAAAGAGTTTAATGCGCGCTTTACATTGGCAAGAGGTCGTGAGTTCTTTTCTGGAAATGAAAAAGAAATGATACTGGCATTTCATGAATGCATCAGCCCTGATATTGTTGTCGATAATGAAGATAAGCCGGAGAACAATGACACGCAAGATTCGCCCGATATGCCCGATATTGTTGTTGATAATGAAGATGAGTCGGAGAACAATGTCAAGCTGAATCTGCAAGATTCTCCAGAATATGCTTTACTACAGCAACATCTTAACGCAACAATGCTTAATCGTGAGATATACGATTTATTGATGATTCTGCCGGATCAATGGTTTAAAAACACTAACAACATCGATCGCATGGTATATGGGTTGCGGAATACTATTCCTGATCCATTAGTATGGTTATATTCAGTTAAATGTGTCTTACAGAAACGATGGAATTGCTATAACGATCATTATCTACTTCGTTTAGTTGTAAAGCAATTAAATTCAGCGGAAGGCCGGCTCACGTTTGGCAAGATCAAAAACGAAATCCGAGACAAGAACAGCGGCGCATATAATCAATGGAAGCTCTTATATAAGAGCTACAAGCATCATTGCATTGCTTATAAGAAAGGGGCCAATATATCTTTGGAATTGGCCCAAGCACTATTGCCAAAAGATAAGCTTACTCCGGCAAAGCTATCAAAGGTTCATCCGCCTCAACATATGCATAAGGTTACCATGAGATACCAAAGTACCATCATGATGGCTTTGCAATATGTTGTTTTTTGTTTCGGGTCGATATGCGAGAGCAAGCTCACGCATACCTAACAACCTCGGAGTAGGCATCTCCGGTCACTTGAGCCGGAGCTCAAGTGAGTAAGTCTTCATTCATGAGAAAGATGTTTCGAGCAGCATTCACATCACGATCGATTGTCAGATCGCAATGGTTGCACTTGAAAACCTTCTGGTTCGTAATGCTGTAGTTGATTCTCCCACAGCACGAACACGTCTTCGTTGTGTAATACTCTTCGCACTCGATCATCTTTCCGCCAGATCTTTCCATCTTATATTCCAGCATCTTCTTGAACTTGTAATGAGACCACGTTAGCATAGCTCGCGAAGTCTTGCTCGAGATACGTTTCTGCTTGGATGTCATGTCGGACGTTTGGAACGAGGGAAGGAGAACTTGGTTGTAGTTCTTCGACAGCCAGCTTGAAACCTTGTGATGCATATCAGCAATCATAGCTTTCACGCGATTGAAGCTCTTGGTCAAACGCTTCTGCATACGATATCGCTTGCGCTTGTTTGTTTCTTTTGACCGACTTGAGATCAAACGATCAATTGTAAGACAACGGCGGAAGATATACTCTTTTGCGTCATCAACTCCCAACGTAATCCCAGTTGGGTCATACATCGTGATGAAGCTTCGCACCCCAGGGTCGATCGCACATACTCGAATGGAAGATGTCTGCTCGAAAGCCTTCACACGAGGAATACAAAGATAGAACTTTTCATCGCGAGTGCGCTGAAGGCGAATGGAAAACTGAAGGTCTGGTATCTTCTCCTTGATCGCGATCCCCTCGTTCTTAGAGAAGCCAAAGTATCTGGGATAGAATGTCAAAACTCCGTCTTTTGGAGTTTTGACAAATCTTGTTCTTATTTCCACTGACGAGGAGTTGTCCTTCTTGGACTTGAATTTGAGTGTTGGAAAAGAAGTCTTCTTATCTTTCTTCTTGAGGGCTTTGAATAACGCGATTGAAGACTTTAATGCCTTCTTGAAGTCTCGGAACGTTGAGTCCATGACTTCTTCTGGGACGTCGAGGTGGTAGTCCGGAAGGTAGTTCGTAAGCGAGTGTTTCTGTGAGATCGGTCGATACTTTTGCGAAAGCTCTGACAGTTTGAGTTTGTAGCAGTCTTCTCTCGAACTTTCGACAAGCTTGTTGTAGATCGCGCGATGCGTTCCAAACATTTTGTTCAATAACGTTCTTTGGGACTTCGTCGGATAAAGCCTGATCTTGATCAGGCTATTAGGGATATCCCCCGTAACGCTTTCATCGGAGAACTCATGCTGAGAAGAGCTTGAGTTGGATGGCTTCTCAATAACGTTGTTCAACTGAAACCACGACTTTGCCTTGAGAGCTCTTGAGCGAGATGAAGACATATTATCTTGAACAGACGGAAGCCATGTTTCTCTTGCCCGTAGATTGACTGGGTCATCCCACCACTCAGGCCTGTCTGCCATTGCTGGAAGAAATTCGGGAATGAGAAGTAATTGGAATGACGGACTTTCACACGCGAAGTGATCGTAAGGGATTATTATATATACTTGTATATACTATCAATTCTGATTTGTTGCACTTGATCATAGTGATTTTTTTAATGACTGTAGTTCAACTACTTATATTGGTTAGTTTGTGTTTTTATGTATCCTTGATGACTGATTTATCTTTTGACCATATTACCAAACTAACCAAATATGATGGGTAATATTTGTTCAAAACATTGTATCTTCATAAAAATATCACGGTATGTCAAGGTAAAACGTTGCATATTTAATCAAGTCTCGAGCGGAGCAAATTGCGCAACAGACCATGCACCACGCGGCATGTATTTTTTTATGATAATGTGGGCATTTTGGAGATATCAAGATTGAGCGTAAAATTGCAGATCGAAATCTTTAAATATACCTACGGGTCAAATCACACTAAACGCCTCTCAAGCCACCTACCTCTTTCAAATATCATGGTATTTGTTCCAGTTAGCGAGATTAATGCATTCATCAATGAAATAATGATCTCGATTGATATGGTTGCCATGAATGCCTTTATGATGCGATACCGCGAAAGTTTCTGCCCCGATCTCGATCTTACTTTCATGGATTACTTCTTGGAACTCTCCAAGCGTGAGAATCGCGGTCAGTTCATTGTTCATCATGAGAAGTTGTTTGAATATGGTATTACGATTGACGCGCAAAGTAGCAGAGCTAAAGAAAAGGTTGATGTGCTTAAGTTCGTAAAAGACGTTGATTACCGGCTCACGAAGGTTCGTGAGCCGGTGAAACAAGGCGGAGTCGTAACTAAGAACGTTTATCACTTTACACCATTGGCGTTTAAGAAGATTCTCTTAGCCGCAAGACCGCATGCTCGTCATGAGATTAATGTTGATCGTTATCGCGATTACTATCTCTTCTTAGAAGAGGTTGTTGGGTACTACAATGAGTATCAGCAGCTACATAAAGATCGCCGCAATGCAATGCTTACTTCTGAGAATGTGAATTTGTCGGAGCAAGTTTCTAATCTAACAGAGCAGATTGGTAATTTGACCACTCAGCATGAGCAGCAAATGGCTGAGCAAACGCGGAACGTTGCAGAGCAAAAAGCTCAGATTGCGCAACTTCTTGGATACGCCCAATCTACCACTAACACACTTGATGATGTTAAGGATGAGCTTACTGATACTAAGAATATTCTGATTGAGACTCAAGAAGAAGTTACTACTGCGAAGTCATATCTTGAAGATAAGAGCTACCATAGCACGAAGAACCCGTCCAACGAGAACTTACATCATTACTTTGCCGCAACGAAGTATGTGAAGAAGTGCGGAGATGAAGTAGCGAAGTTTGTCACCGGTCAGCGTAAGTATGTTATCAATACGATGAACAAGTATGTGGAAGAAGACAATCATAAGATTGCGGTTCCACCGTTCTACAATGCGAACGGCGTTGATCTTCGCCAGAACGCCCAAGAGGCATTCAAGCTCAAGCGTAGAGAAGTAGTGAAGGCTTACAACGACAGAGTAGCCGCCGATGCGAAAGCATTTAACACAGAGCTACTTAAGGAGATTCGAGCCCATAACAAGCTTCACCCCGATAACATTCGCATTTACGAATTGGAGAAGCTTAAGCCAAAGAAGATAACTGTTGGAGCTATCACGGTCAAGTTTGCTAAACTGCAATTCACTTACACTCAGAACGAATACATGTCGTTCGATGAAGTGCTCAAGGTGATCCTTGATACCAATCGTTCTACTCAGTCGAGCCCAATGGATTCGTCTGACTCGGAGGAGGAGTAAATGTGATTTACTCAGAGCGCAACATTGCGCGTTTCTTTTTTTATCTTAGAGAGGGCGCTTGTCTTTAATCTACTGGAATGACAGCGCCAGAAGGTAGTTCTACGCAAGAGCCAACGCCGAATTGTCTTTCACAATCTGAAAACGATATTTGTTTCTCTCCTGTTGTAAATGACGGGACCGGTATTGATTGTTGCGAATCTGTGGTTGGCGGTGGCATTGTTTGTTTGGGTTTGCAAGTATGCTGCTTACGTAGTGAAATGGATAATAGTATGACTATGCCTACCGCGCATAGCAAAGCCAACGCTCGCAGTATATTGTTGTATTGGGTGCAGTGCATGATTGTCTTTTTATATTTAAGCATCTGATAGTTCTGAGCCATTTGCTTAAATCATATAAGCGGATTCGTTATGAAGGATTTAAGTCAAATCAAGCGAAAGATTGTCAATGCTATAAAAGACTTGGATCGCACTGACTACATTGATATTTGTGTGTTAATCAAAAGTAATACAACTGATACATCTATGATCAACGAAACTGCGCGCGGAACATTCATTGATTTGGACCGTCTCGATTCTGATATTCTGCTTCAGTTAGATAATGTGATTTCAACAAAACTGCAGCGCATCTCAGAAAGATAAATTAATATAATATAATAAACACTTACAAACAGATAAATTACCATTCTACGATGTGCGATTCCGTATTCGATAGTTTTATAAATAATGTCTATAGCGGCGGGAGCGCCATTGCGATGTTCGATGGATACGTTGGAGGCCTTGAGGTAGTTGGGGCTGCGGAAGATATTTCAGTTCAATCTATCTTTGGTGGGAAAGATCTTAGCGCGGATGACAGTTCGGATAGCGAATCGACTCAGAGTGATAGCGATCGCGAAGATGATACGTTTGAAGGTGGCGTCAATAGCGTTGATAGTTCAACAGGCGGCGATCGTCCCGTTGGAGGAGATAGTTCAATTGGCGGGAACAGTCCGGTTGGAGGCGATAGTTCAATTGGCGGGAACAGTCCGGTTGGAGGCGATAGTCCGGTTGTCGATGACAGTCCCGTTGGAGAAATTTCAATTGATCTTAATGGCGGTAATACTGAGTCATTTGTTTCTGATTTTAATATTTCGATTGGTGGTGATGTGTCGGACGATTTACATCAGAAATATGATGATATCTTTGCCGGCGGTGTGACTGATGAGCCTATTCTTGATAGTATCAACATTCAGCTGGACGAACCCATCGTTGATTCGTTTGACCTAAAAAAATCAGAAGGCCTTACTGCGCATGACGTTGCTGGTATGCTAAGTTCCTATCGTTAAATGCTTATAGCTTTTTTTCAAGACCGCCGCTACGAGCGCGTGAAGTAATTTAATTTCTTGAGAATAAAATAGAACTATTAAGTATAACTACTAAAATAGAATTAAAATGGGCGAATATGTGCCACTGGTATCCGAATTCATTGCATTTATCGGATATATGTTAATATTATTGGTATTGTATATTATTTTATTAGCGTGGATAGTTGATACCGATAAACACGGGGAACTATGGAAATGGGGCTCGGTTGGTTGTGCTATAATGGGAGTTATTACAATATGGATAATGAACATTCGAAGTGCGGGCTTCTAATGATATTAGCATCGCATGAATGAAGATTACCCGCTCACGAACCTTCGTGAGCTCAGAAATGTTTCTAAGCATATGAAGAATTCGTTCGACTTAAAAAAATTAAAAGGCCTTACCTGCTGCAGGACGTCCTGCAGGAGATGCTTATAGCTTTTTTTTCAAGATCTCAAGAAGTTCATTGCGCTTCTCCTGTGTGTATTGCTCATCCTGAATCTTAGATTCTTCTTGTGCCTTTTCGTATGCGTTCAGCATGCGATCTGTGTCTTGGTTCAGTTCATTAACGACTTCTTCATACATGGCATGAATGGACGTTTTATTCATGTTCGGGTTTGTTTCGATGAGTAGGTATTTGTAGTATAGCGCGTATTGCGCGTTCTTGTAGTGATACATATACCGGCGATCCTCTCGCGCTTTCGCCATGTCCTCTTCCGTTTTCGGCTTGCCATAAACTGAGATAACATATCTGCGGAATGCATTTGCGTTGAAGATACCTTCGACTGCCAGATACTGAAATACAATTGGATGGATCTGATTGAATAGTTTCGACGATTCGAATTCTAAAACAAATTTCTTTCTTTGCATGGGTTCCATGTCCTTGATCTGCTTCTCGTGTTTGGCCATATATGCCATGATCTTGCTTGCCACTTCAATGCCTTCGGCCACCATCTTCCGCGCACCATTGATATAGAAGTTGGGATCCTCGTGATTCGTGTCCATGATTATATTCGTATGTGCCAACGTTAGATTGAATGTTATCCCAAGTTGGCTGCGATTTGGCGCATAAACATTTCTTCTCCCTTATCATACCCGCCCTTAGATATGAAAGAGTCTATATCCATCTTTGTGTTTGTGGCCGCCGCATAGTTGCCGCGCGGATTGGCCATTGGCGCTACCTTTCGCTGACTGTTCTGTCTCTGGCGATCTTTATAGATCTTAGAATAAGCCTTTGTTTTCTCTTCTATCGCTCTATCGTTCAGCGGTGTTTCTGGTAGATCCTGATGTCTTGCCTTTAATGTTGATGGCGCATCTGGGTCCTCTTGCTCATCGTTCTTCATTTCCTCCATGATCATATCGTAGAACGCGTTATTGGCTCCATCATCCATACTACTTGATACTGTAGCCGAAGGTTGCGTGATAAACTTAGATTTCTTAGGAGCGGAAGGGGGCGCTGCTGGGACGCTTTCCATAATTTCTAATCTCGCCAATGCGGATAGGATTGAATTTACTCCATATACATAAGGTTCGTCTTCATGCACCAGCATAGCCGGAATCGACTCCATCCCAGATGCTACGTAATCATTAATATTCTTATCATCAACCACTTCAATCGCAATTGAAAACATATTATCATTGATGGTGGTATGTCTATCGTTTAGATAGTCCATGATGCGTCGGTTGTAATCGGCATGGTTGTCGGCATCCTTAAGGATTATCACAATCTTGGTATATCCTGACATACTTATACCATAAAATTGATTATTGAAGGTTATATATATAGAATTCGCATTCGATCGCAATCATCCACACTCACAATGCCGTCCGCCAAGATTGTCCGCAACACCTCCAGCGAGATCAAATTGGCGAAGACCCCATACGCGGCGCTCGCGAATATGGTTCCGTCTGTTGTGAATAAGATTCTAACGGTTGAACTCAGTGGAGCCAACTGCTCCTTAGCAAACGCAATTCGTCGCACCCTAACGTCTGAAATGCCAATCAAGCATCTCACCGTGTCGCTGACGGACATCATGACATCTGATCCTTACGTGATCGGAGAGGCTATTCGCAAACGACTTGAGATGATTCCGATTTCTCAATCTATTGATATGGATACGACATTCGCGATTAAGATCGAAAACAAGACAGACGATTGCATCGATGTTAATAGCCACGATATCAAAATCAATGGCGTTGGCAATAGTAAAGATATCGTGCCGTCCATCCCAATCTGCGTCATCAACAGCGATACGTTCTTTTCGATCAACGATATTCATGTTGTTGAGAGTTATGGATTCGATAATGCTCGCTGTTCTATTGGGAGAGTGGGATACGAAATCTTGGACCAAGACTTTACGCAATCATCGCTCCTGACTAATCCGGATAAGTTCAAGCTTGAACTCGAAGTGGCCGGTATCATGAATCCCGTGGAGCTTATGCGCAAAGCAATTGATTGTCTGATTGATCGCTTAGACTCGATTGATTACAGCCGCTCAATCATTGAGTTTGATATTTTCAAGCTTACCATCCTCAATGAGACCTACTCTATTGGTCGTCTCCTAAGTTGGTATATCTATCAGCTGGAGCCGTCCATCAAGTATTGCGCCAGCCGCATTCCCCATCCGTCCAAACGTGAATGTGTTCTTGACATTCATCATCCTTCTGGAGAAGCGCTATGTAAGAAAGCGGCTGAAGCAATCAAGAAGGACCTTGCCGCGATTCGTAAGACCTTTGCTTAGAGAGTTTGGGTTTTGCAAAGCTCCCGCAAGCGTGTCCAATTCCCACTATGGCATTTTTTTGTGATTTGGATGCCTCTGGGCAAGCCTTTAAAATCGCAAATCGAGATATCTAAATATACCTAAGGGTTAAATTGCACCAAATCGCTCATTTCAGCTAAATTGCCATGTTTGCCGCTACCTGCGCGACCGACCTATTGCTCAGCTGCATGAACGAGACAATCTTTGACAATTGCCCCACGTTCCTACACCAGCTTCTATCGTTGATCAATAAACATAATGGGTTCATCTATGGATCGGTTATGGTAGCATATATGCTACACGACGCATCAATGAATGGCAAACCTGCCGCAGATGTTGATCTTGGATTCTTCAACGCGGTAAGCTACGAAGCCTTCTTAGGAGACCTTCGATCGCTTCTGCATTCGACGGATAAGGATTTGAAATCGCGAGGCTTCAAGCTGACATACGAAACTCAATACCCTGAGGTTCAGTATGCGTTTAGCCCTCTAATGAATGACAATGGAGATAATCAGATGAATGTTGATATTCGCATTTATCGCGAGGTTCCAGTTTGGACAAATGCATCAATGCGCCTCCACGTCATTTACTTGGACGAAACCATTCGTTCTGCGAAAGACGCGACTAAGGATGGCGATCAGATGCGTCGGTTGATGAAGTATTTCTTCAAGTTTGATTACTTGAGCAACGCATACTTCAACCATCAAGTGTATTCAAAGCTGAACCATCTTCGTGAAGTAAATCTCTCTCATCACGAGAATAGAACCAATGTCGCGATGGGATACGTAAGCAAATACTCACGACGCGGCATCACATTCAATGCCCCATCGACTCAGACTGAGAGTGGCCAAGCGTTAAAGTTTATCCATGATCCAACCGTTCCATTTGCCGAGCGCCTTCGCGATGCAAAGGATAAGTATAACGCGCTTGGATTGGCTGTGATCCCATTGAAGAAGCGCAATGTCGATGGCCCAGGCAAAGCTCCCGCTTGCCGCGACTGGATGAACAAGACAAGCTCATTCAACTTTAATACATCAAAGTGTGATAACATCGGCATTGTGTGCGGAGAAGCATCCGGAATCTGTTGCATTGATGTCGATGCTAAGGATAATGGAATGCATTACTTTGCAAAGTTGATTCAGAACTACGGGCTTCCAACCTGCCCAACGCAAGAAACTCCAAATGGCGGACGTCATTATATCTTCAAATACAACCCCACTCGAATGAATTCAATGAAGGCAACGATTAAGGGAGCTCGTGTAAATGGTGATAAGATCGGAATTGATCTTTGGATCCGCGGATGTCAGTTCGTAGCTGAGCCTTCTATCAATCACGTAGTTGGATCTCCATACCGATGGTCGACACCATTGATCTCAGTCGATGACATTCCCGATCTTCCTGAGTGGATCTACGATCTGTATTACTTCAAGGACATCACAGTGGATGGAGTTATCATCAAGAACAATGAGAAGGCCCCAAGCGGTGTTGAAAGTGCCAACTTTGCCGATGGCGCAAGTGAAGCATCCTCCGGCGTTTCAAGCAGAACGTCAGATGTGCCAACCACTATTTCACATAGTGTTAGCAACCCTCCGCAACTTGCATCCGATATCACAACACAAGCGCGCACGTCAATGGTGTCGGCGCCTGAAGATTCAATCACGATCGATGATATCACTTCGCTGAATTGGCTCAGTCTGTGCATTGCTCCGGCTATTGCATTGCTGGCGATCTTACTCATGATTATATTCATTGTTATGATGGTAATCATCTGGCTTTCGTTTCCTCAAAAGATGAAGGATGCGTTCAAGCACATCTTCTTCGTGCTGTTCAATCGCGCGATCAATACATTTGCGTAGAATGCTACGTCAAGTATATTTTTTTATAGATTTGAACGTTGTTCTGACATTAGTAGTATCGTAATATAACCAGAATGTCATCTCAGGAACATATCGAAGTGGCTCCTCGCATGTGGGATAAATCCATTGCGGCGTCATACGCGCCCAAGGGTTCGTCCGCATCACCCAATGTGTCTAAAACCGAGCCTTCCACATCCGACACAGAAGTGGTCGAGGTTGTTACTCCCGCGACTTCAGCGGCTCCGAAAAATGTTGCGATCGTAGGAACGGTTGGTATCATTTCAAAACTAAAACAATATTTAATTCCGATTGCGCTTGTGCTGGGAGTGATTATGATTGGATACATTCTCTGGACATACTTTACAAAGTATCGCAAGCCAAAGGATACCACAATCCCAGTCATTACAGAGAAGGAGCTCAAACCATCTCCAGCACAAATTATTTCATCAATGGACACATCTAAATATGAAGTAGATTCAGATGACGAATCTGTTCGAGGCGGCAAGCATCTATTTACAATCGAAGAAGGGAAAGAAGATGACAGCGAATCCGGCGATTCTGAAGAATCCGAGGATGACGATGATGAGGAAGGATCAGACGAGGACGAAGAGTCATGCGAAGACGACTCCGAAGATGATTCTTCCGATGAGGAAGAACCTGATCTGGATGAAATTGAGCAAATGATTCACGACGACACTATCATTGATATTAATGATACAAACACGCCAACGGATATTTCCGATATGCACGAGGAGCTCTCAGATCATGAGCATGAGAACACTACCAATACTGTATCATTCGAGATTCCATCGTATATCACAAACTCCTCTAAATCTAACGCCGCTAAGAAGCCGCGTCGAATCAAGCGAGTTACCCTATAACCACATTCTTATTTGATTTGCAATAAATACATATACCTTTTTTTATCCCAACGCGGGGGTTATTAAGCATATTATATAGAAACTATGTTCGACGCCACGTTATTCAAATCCAACGATGCATTGTTTGAGCAGTGTCATGCCGCAATCAAGCAACACAATAATATTAGTTATCAAAAAGTAGAGTTCAAATTGCCCACGGTTGAATTTAAGTTCATAAGCACACTATCGCCCAAGGACTCTTTATCAAAAGAGATTGTTATGTTTTATGAAACATACTCAGCGCAGATGATTGCATCTGGTGCGATAAAAAATATTGTTGGCAATATCAATTACACCAACGAAGATCTTGTTTTACATATTGATCGCAGCGAAGATTCGATTTTACAAATTCTTTCATCGCTAACAAAAGTAAGAATTGAGTTGGAGGAGCTACATGCGCGAATCATGAAGAATATAATATCTCAGTCGGAACAATTCATTGATTACGTATCTGGCGTTGCCACAAATGACTACTCTGAATTAGCTCAGGTTGTATTTATTTGTATGGAAGAAAAGGGTTTAGAAAATAAAATCGAAACTCATGGGATCAACAATTCGTTCATATCCGTGGGTGTAGATATTCTCAAAAGAATACAAACGAATGCTTCGCCCGATGTAATTAGCGCGATACATACCATGAACAGCAAACTCAAGCATGTAGTATTAAACGCGCGACCGGCATTGCAGGAACACATCGCGAATATTAATAGACTGCAGACATTTGGGTTGGTTCCTGATGAGGGTGAAACTAAAACGCTCAAGGAATGCATGCATGCCCTATATGGTATTGATATTGCCGATGGTAAGCCATTACTTGAATTATCGGATTCGATCGAAAACGCATTGAAGATGCATTCCAAAAGCACTGGCAAGAATATTGGACTCATTGTCATTGGCAGTAGTAATCAAGATATGTATTTCGATATGACGCCTCTATTAGAAATTACGAAATCGAACCCATCCGCCGGCGTGACATCAGAGATGGTAAAGAACTCTCATCTCATTCGAATGGGGTCGTCTCCCGCCTTGAAATCATACGGGATTACCGCAATCAATGTCGGCGATGAAACTCAAACCGCACACGTGCTATGGACCAATGATATGATTCATTTTAAAATGCGAACAGCTTCCATAGATCAATCGATTATCAAAAAAATAATGCTAAAGGCGCCATCAACTCTAATCAAAGCATATAATGAAACACTTACCAATGCAATGAACTATAATAAATCCGACGACGATGCCATGCTATTCAAGCGTGTTCAGTATATGACATTCAATGAAGAAATAACGAAACAGGACTTTCTGAAATCGCTTGAGGCTGAGCTTATTAGCGCGGTTGTTAAAAAGGTTGGCAATAAGACAGATACAGCTTTGGTGGCATTGGTATTAAGCGATGAGTTTGCCGATCTCGTATTAGACATTCTCGATAGCTTTAAATCTAAAATGGGAGTAGAACGAACAAAACTATCAGCGCATACACATATTATTTATGCTTCTATGTCAATGGGAATACTTGCTAAAATTAAGAAGGTGTTATTGAAACACCAGTCAGGAGTGCTTAAAGCTGAACTTTCCGAAGTCGTTAATACGACCTTGAATGCAAACGATAACATTTACACTCGCAGCATCGCCAGTCATTATTTACATATCGCATAATAATCCAAATGATAAAAATAACTTCAATTCCATCAATTGATATAAATAAGCATCTCGATAGCTTATATTATCTTCTGAGGCGCAATCTGAATGAACGCATGCTGTATATACACGCATTGCCATGTATCATGAATTGAAAGACGAAAACCCTGATCACATTGAATCGTGGTCGCCTTGGCTTATAGCCTGTTCTGCGATTAGCGGAATTTGCTTTTCGATGTGTATATTATACACATGCTCACATTGTTGCTGTCGAACGAATAAGTCTAACACAAGATTCGAAGAGATGGAAGAGATTGTTTAACTCTATTATTTTTTTTTATTTTTTCCATAATTGGCTTAAGTGCCGAGTTGCGTCTTGGCGGCGATGTATTGCTCCTACCGGCTCAAGCGTTTTCGCGTTGAGCGCCGCTGTGTGTTTAACTTTTGTTGAACGCTTAAACGCGGACCACGCAATGAATGCAGTAGCAACTCCGGACATTCCAAGCTTTACCCAACTAAACCAACTGGCCGTAGTCGTTAGACTCTCTACCTTCTTACCGTCTGGCGTTACATATTCAATATGTGCATCGTTTATTAATTGCCAAAATGTGATAACTAATGTTAGGAGAATAATCAAAAAGGAGGATATAGTGGCAAGCTTAGCAAATGGATTATTGCAATATGTAATGTATCGATCCTCCATTAGAATTCTCTTTCCTCTCACAAGTAAATTATTGTGCTTACTGATTAAGAGATCCGATAATAGTTCTTTAGGAGAATAAAGCGCCAGATTAATATCATATGCGGGGGTTGTGCGATATGTGTCTTCCACTTTATCGACATTTTGGGCTAATATAACTTCTATCGCATCTCCGTTGTTTCTGTATTGAAGCGATGCTCTATTTGAACTCGATTCGTCATCGCGATCTAAGTTGGATGATCGATTAGAATTGTCGATTGGTGATATTGTTGCCATTGGTTGTTTGGGTTGGACCTGAATACGTTGCATATATCTTTATATATTATACATACAAAGTTATTGATGGGTCCGTCATACTTGATTTCATATTGTATTGAATTTTCTCATACGCCTCATCCTTATAAACCCCAACCCAAGTAGGCGTATTATCGTATGTTGAGACTTCGCTATATGCTTTCATAAGTTTGGATTGATATAAGTCGGCATGGGCGTCCAATGATTTTGTCTTTGCTTCCACCAAATATAAATCAAGGTATAGAAATCGCAATTTAATTATTGGATGCGCGATATGAATAAATTTATCTTTTGTAATTTCTTTCACACAAGGCACCGGCATGTATGTTGCTATATTGTATAAATTTGCAATATATGTTGCCTGACCTGTGTGGCTATCATTCAGAAGACAACTATGCTTTGTCATCATCAATGAGTATGGCACATTGAATTCGTTATGTAAAAACGATTTGAACTTGAGACCTTTATAATTCTCCGATATCAAGAGCTTTAGATAATCGGCAATGGCAGTGTAATATTTGCGGTCGGTATAAATAATATTGATCGCGGATGCTGCGCATTCTTGCATTGAATTTACAAATATAATTCCAGTTGAGATATTTGGATGGTCTCGAACGAACGCTATCAATCGACCGATGATATCCAACCGGATATTCTTTTTTTGTTTATGCTTGATAGCATTCTTCTTCCCTCCCTTTGTAGTTATCTGATTGGTTTCGAAATCATAGTTGGGGTGTATGCATTCTATGTTCGTTAGCATGTGCGATTCTTGATCCAAGTATTCGTAATATCCATTCAACGTTGATATTGTTTGGCATGCAATTGACTTTGCTAAGAATCGAGATGGCATAGCCGCCTCTATCCCATAGCATAATCTGGTTCCATTGGCATCTAATAAATATTCTTGCTTGAACACTTTTGTTAAAATATTGATCGGATTGAGTTCGGGCGATTTGGTTCCTAAATTAGAGTTCTTAATATCGCGGACGATTTCTTGAAACAATTCAACGGGTGAGTTTGTGATCACAAGAAATGAACTGCCTTCAGATATGATTGGGTTGTAAATAGCTAATGCTGAGTTGCGCGAACAGGTTTCTTTGATGATCGCGTTAATGTCCGCCGAATCGGATTTGAAATATGTTTTGATTCTTTCGGCAACATTTAGAATCCACGATAACTTTGCGTCAGCAGGATTCATGATATTGAATTATAGTATATGGAAAAAAAATGAAATAGCGAGTCGTATTAGCAGATTACAACTTGTATTTGCGAACACTCTTGGACACTTCGGCCTTATCGTCTAAGCCACGATGATCTTCGATGCATTGCAACACTTGCGTCGCCTTGGCATGTGCATTGGTGTCCTCAATGTAGTTTGGAGATTTAGTAATCGGAGTGTAGAATACATTGAGTAGCTTATACGGCAAGATTCCAATAACGCACTTGTGCTTCTCAAGGTTCTTGCGTAGTTGCGTGATCATTCTATATCGAAGGCTTTCATCATATAGCGCCTTCGTATATTTGTCTTCGGCGAACACTTCTTGATCATACATCATACGAGTGCAATAGTCAATCTTGAAAGACTTGCTGACACAGTTGCCAAATATTTCTTCCACCATTGACGAGTCCGCGATGCCACCAATATCAATGATGTCGTCATACGCGTAAGTAGCACTTCCGCTATCAATCAGAGCTTCCTTGAGTCCATCGTGATAATCGGTGTATTCATCGACATAGACAATCATGAATCCGCAAGCGATGGGTGGGTTAGACACATCCGCTTTCTTGAAGTGTCCCCATGGGTTATGCGTGGTATCATACTTGAGCTGATCAAATGAGCATCTACGAAACGTAGCCTGAACAAATATCGCGGTCTCCATGATATCAATGATATTCATGCCAATACTAACTTGTGGAAGATAATATTCTGGCACGACATTTGATGGTATGCGCGTATGCGGGCACTTAAATTCGAATAGAACCAATTGGGTCGGACATTCCGCATCGACGCCTTCAGTTAATTTTCCAAACATGTTTTGAAGTTGGATAGTAGGAACTACGGCGAGTCCGTCGGGACTATACGATAGCTTACCATGTTCGTATGGGATGCTACCAGTTTCGCGGATGGAACACTTGAACGTTTCTTCGCAATGTTGTCGAATGACCTCTTCAAATACATTTCCCCAATACGTAATGGCATTGCCGGTAAATGGATCGAATCCTAATTTCTCCAAGACAAGCTTTGTGATTGACTTGTTTTTGTTTTGCTTGAGAATCGTAGATACTTCGCTGCCGCCAATGAAATCTTTGCGCAGCGCTTTCCATTCATCGGTTCCTTGTTCAGGTAGGTGTTCATATTGTTTAATAAACGAGTCGAGCACTTGGTATTTGAACATGGCGAAGAGAGATTATTCGAGAGTATATTACCGGTTGATTTAGTCAATTTTACTTATTGCAATATATTCGGGATTTAATATATATTGCAGGACCAATGACGATCCGCGGTAAGCATTCTTACGCAGATTCTATCTTTGCCATCCATGATAACTATAGGCATGGATCTAAGCTTATCAGCGAAACTAAAACGGCAATCGCCATCAATCAAAATCGAAATATTATGAATATCCAGAATTGTCCTATTTTATCTATTTTGACTTTGAACAACACTTGCGTTCAAACAATTAAAAACTGCAAATCGCTTCATAGCTTGTCAATGACAAGCAATCGCGGGATGAAGCTACTGAAAAGCAATTCAATCAGAGAACTTAATTTATATTCATGCGCTGACCTACAAACATTAATAGTTCCAAATGCAAAGAGTATAATCTTAAACAAGGTGCGATCACTTTGTAAAGTAGTTGCGCCAAGTGCCACCACTCTGTCCATAACGAACATGGATATTGATGATGGTGTTGATATCATCCACGCAATGGCTAATCTCAAATCTTTAACATTAGATAATGTTGATGGGGTTTCTATCAATGATATCGCGGAGCTCGAACTCTCTACGCTAATCATAAAAAACAATAACATAACAACGTTATCCGACTTTCGCGATATAGATAATATCGTGATCGAAAATTGCAGTTCTCTAACAAACATTAAGTGCCTGTCTGGGATCAAAACTATTACCATTAATCATTGTCCATCGCTTCGTCGTGTGCGATTGGTGGATGCTGAAAAGATTCAAATAGATAAATGTGGCAACTTGGTCGATGTATCTAATATCACATGCCATGAAATGAGTATTAGTTTTTGCTTCAGCTTACTTTCGCTGCCCGTCAGTATTATCGAATGTTTAAAGGTTGATTCTTGTCCGTATTTAACATCGATGGATGTATCTTCCGGTGCAAAGTCAATTATAGTAAATAATTGTCATTCATTCGAGCAGTTTAACTTTGAGTGCAATTCGGCATTCGCGCATTCAGATCTATCGATAGAAATATATGGAGAAAACTCAATTGAACATATATACAAATGGTATGTCGCCAAGCTGACAGTGGTCGATAGCAGCGCCTTAGTATCAATTGAAAATGTTCATAATCTCACACACCTGACACTGATGAATTGTCCGGAGTTATTACAAATATCGGGATTGTGCGCCACGAGTCTATTAATCAATTCATGCGATAGCTTGCGTTTCATCCGCGAAATGTTTTCTCTTATCGATCTGTCAATCATGGATTGTGGGGATCTTGAACAAATCGATCTTGGTCTAACTAAATTGGAGAACGTTAAACTGATCGATTGTGAAAAATTATTTGCAGTAATCAATTGCAAGTTCGTGGAAACCCTTACTATCAAAAACTCAGCGTGTGTAATCCCAAAACATTTAAACCCCACGTCTATGGTGGATATTAAAGATATGCCCTTACTACCGGATACTACCGGCAAGGAAGCATTGGTTATAAATAATCGTTTAGATGAACTACTCCGAGCCAGTGTTATAATCGGGAAATATATGTTCAAGCGAATGTCGGATAGAAAGTATCTCAAATTTATTCAAAAGACGCTAAACGATCAAATGTGCAATTGCGTTATATGTCAGGATGACTTGGATGGGCCATTCAATACCGCATTCACCAAATGCGATCATATGTTCCATGTAGATTGTCTTTACAAATGGTTGCAATACAAACAATTATGCCCGCTTTGCAATTGTGTGATTTGAATCATTCCGGATGATCCATTCTGACTACGAAATAAAATGACGCAATTGATACCAGCATATCTTAATATAATACCATGCCAGCCTTCACTGAGTATAACTACAACAACAAGATCTACATTGATCTGAAGCAACTACTTCCACTTCGCCCATACGCGGCTGGGTGCAAGTCGATTAAGGATCTTGTGAAGAAGAAAGAGTTCAAGGATACAATTATTGCGCAGATCGTAGATAATGTTCTTGAAATTAAAGAGAAGCGTTCATATCGCCATAACTCATTGTTTGTATGCAAAGATGAGATAATGGATCTTTATGCGGAGAACACTCCGGAGATTGTGGAGTATCCCATGGCACCTCCGGTCATTCAGGACGATGATCTTATCTTTTTCAAGGACGAAGATGGCAATGAATATGACGTCCTCATGCGTGGAGAGCGCACTCGCAAAGGAATCTACTTTCGCGTGAAAGACATTGAGTCAGTGTTTCAAATGAAACGCATTGATGACATTGTATCTAAAGATCACACAAAATACAATGAACAAAAAGATTACCAATGGTTTAATTTACAAAACGCTGATACAGTTCGCAATGGCAGAAGTAAAGAGATGTATCTCACTTATTCCGGATTAAAACATATGATTGAGTCATCGCGCTCTGGCATTGGATACAAGTTCAAGGAGTGGATCGATGAAATCGTATTCGCAGCGGCATTCGGAACGAAAGATCAGAAGGCGGAGGCATTTGCAAGAACGCTAAACACGGATGCTGAGCATCTCAAGGCGGTCATGAATAAGTGTATTGGGGATATCAGTTGCTTATATCTTATTGATATTCAGCAGACTGATGGTGATAAGCGTATTTTCAAATATGGATACACGAAACATCTTACTCGGCGTTTTCGTGAGCATATGAAGAAATATGGAGATAACGCGGAGTTAATAAAGTTTGTGTTTGTTCCAGAGACAAACTTATCTCGAGCTGAGAAGCAGATCAAAGATATCACTCAATCTTATTCTTACCAGCGGGAAGGAGAGCAAGAGTTGCTTGCGTTAAATGATAAAGAATTGGCGTCTGTGATATTGGTGTATCAGTCGATCGCAGCCAATCATAGCGGTCAGCTAAATCTTATCGTATCAAAGTATGAAGCTGATATTGCGGCAATGCAGATGAGCCACGCTCTTGAGCTATCTGAGTTCCAACGCAAGCACGAGCGACTAACTCATGAGATGGAAATGAAGATGGTTATCGCAACAAAAGATAATGAGATTCTTCAGATGAGAGTTCAAATGCTCGAAGCTCAGCTCAGCGCATCCAAGTAGATACTGAGATATATCTTTTTTTTTAAATCAACGCCCGCTTTGCAATTGTGTGATTTGAATGGCGGCAATTAAATATATAAACATAATGTCGAATTCTTCTGGCGACGCAATAGATAGTCAGCCGGATTACCTCCCCAGCGTTTTTAATTCATTCGAGCAATGCAACAATGCATTGTATGAGGTTAATGGCTTATCACTGGTGCAATACTTTGAAATTACAAACAGCATTCCTTGGGACACGCATATGTTGCGTGGGAATACAAATCGAGAAAAGACATGGCTGCAATCCGTGCTATCGCTATTTCTAAGATGCGCTAAATACAACATCCGAGCTTTTAAAATTCAATTACTTGAACTGGAGACTATTGGGTTTGATATTTCGGCTTACTCATCGAAGATGCCTTACCTTCTACAATCGATAATTAATAAACACGACGATCGATTGAAAAAAGAAAAGCGGTTTCTCGCGAAGCATAAGCTTGTTGAGTTTGATGATTATATTATGCAAACAACCGAAGCGGAAGGGGAGGAGATATGCTTGGGCCATTTGATCACGCGATGGACGTTATATAAAATTGTAGCCAATAGATACGGCAGTGCATTCACAAATGCGATCGTATCTCGCATTTGTGAAATACTATATTTCTATGACGACTACGTTGCGGTCAATAGCAATAAAAGAATCACGCAGCTGCATGCCAATATTGATAATTTGACCAAGACAATCGAAAGTATGAAAGAGCAATCCGTTCGACCTCTCATAGTTACACTCGACGATTATGCGCAAGAACAATCTTCGGCGGACCCGTATCAACGCTATAGCAAATACTGCGACTCGTCATATCAAAGCCATTCCGCGATTACCTCGGATAATGTTATGAAGGATCGCGAATATTCAGATGAGATCTATAGCATTCATCAGATGATTGAAACAAATATTAGCAAAGTGGATAGTCGCATCAGTGAGTTGCACAACAAACTTTCTAATATCACTTCTAAGATAGATGATATCGTAGGAACTATTGCCATGCCCAATCGCGATAGTTCCATGTCATCAAGCTACGCAACGGAAGATAGTAGATTGGCAATAGACTATAATGATACTTACGAAGATTATCGCGCATCTTATCAAATATGTTCATCTGAACCCGACCGCGATTCTTCAGAGCCTATTCTTAGTCATATCAATGGGATACTACACGCATACAATGAAATTAATCTCGATACGCATCGATATTCAATCCATACCCCGCCAGTATCGCCTGCTCACAAAAAGAGTATGCAATTGTAATCTTGACATATACTTCAATATAGAAGTATATTTATACAATGGCAGACGCAACTATAGATCATGGTTCCAATATATCAGGAATCAGCCTTCTGCTAAATGCCGAAAAGGTATCCAGCTCAGTTGATATTGATGATATGGAGAAAAAAGTGAAGAACATGTATATCGATGCCGCCGAAGAAGAGAGCGATGACGAAGAGGCCAGTGAAGGAGATATCCTCGAAGAGTATGAGCAAGCCATGGAGGAGTTAGAATCAGAAGTTGCAGAGCAAGACGAGGAAGAAGAAGATGACGACGAGGAAGACGATGCCGTTTCTGTTGTATCACGCGCTTACTCAAGACACTCTGCAATTCCTGATACCCGCGATGGCTTCTATATGCAAAAGACAAGGGATGAGCATTTGCAAAGTTCTATCTCTCGAGTAATGGAAGATGTGCCTAAGATAAATATTGATATGGAGCATGAGATAGAAGAGGAGCGTAGAAATACTTTACTTGAGCAAATCGAAGCGCTCAGAGATGATCTTGGCGAACTCGGCGTTTCGGTAGAAGGAGCGCAATACTACGTAGCATATGATGCGCCACTGCGTCGCATCGAAGAAGTTCATCGCCGACTCACATTCAAATACAATAAGCTGAAATACAATTCAATCGCCGAGGAAGCGCTCGTAGCCGGAGCATCGCTTCTTGAAATGGTATTTAACGGCAAGCATGAATACTTTGGGTGCAAACCTGATATCACGGGATATTCAGATGTAGTTAAATCAAAACTAAAGCGCATTCGTGTTGAAACAAGCACTGCCGTAAGCAGATTTGTTACGCATCACAATGTTGGGGTAGTTCCGCGTTTGATGATGGAACTACTTCCATCGCTCATCACGCAATCGCAACGCCGTAAGCTACAGGCCGGAGATAGCCTCAACGCGAATTCTACTTATAAAAAAAATAGCATTAGAAGTCATATCAGCGATCTAAATAGCATGCTGCCCGGCTAAAGTATTCTTCGTGATTATATATTTTTTTGATCTTCCGCAACGCTCCCCCGAGCTTGCTTCTCTTTATCAAACTTATATACGCTATACATTACATTTGCCGCAACGCCAAAGCAACCAAGACCCAATAGATACTTCCACCATTCATTTCCCTTAGGAAGTATCCAATTGATATAAACTTCATTCCAGTCAATATCGCCATCGTGATTCACATCATTAACATTGCAACTGCTTGATGATATTAAAAATACAATGCCGGCGATTAAAAACGCGATCACATACAATGCCGCATAACAACTGCGTTTATATATGAAGGGAGGGTGTAGTAATTGTTGTATTCGATGAGGGAGAGTCATTTTATTATATTATACGCAATTATCTTGTCCAATACTTATCTTTAACGTCGCGCAAATCGTTTCATTGGAAGCTTTCCTCTGGCTTTACCATATCCTTTCATCGCTGCCATTCCCATTTTAATTCGACCTCCATACATTCGACTTGCTCCCCATCCAACTAATAACATTATTCCAAAGCTCGTTATCGACCAACAAACCCACAGCGCTATATTTCTATCAATGCCATGGTTTGATAATGTTTCCGCGGAAGTGGCGCTAAACAAAATACTAAGCGTCAGCATGATAATAAAGATAAGAATCAAGAAACCAACCAATAGTTTCTTTTTACTGCTGGGTGCTAAATTGTTATATTTATTTCGCATTCTTGTCATAGCAGACGGCGCTCGCGGACCATCTCTCTCATGTGATTTGCTATGACTTCTCTCTTTAGGCCAAATTTGCGGAGTGCGTAGATTAGATAGTCTTCCACGTGGTGAAGGGCTACGCGATCTACGTGGAGACGGACTACGCGATCTACGTGGAGACGGGCTACGTGTTCTACGTGGAGGAGGGCTACGTGATCGATGACGTCCTCTTGGTGGTGAATATACTGGCTGCGGCATCATACTCATCGGTGGTGCCATCATACCCATGCTCATGGGATGCATAGGCATTACGGCGGGGATGGCGCCTTGCGTTGTATAATAATACTGAGGGTCCATAGTTGTTCGTCTTCTATATACTAATTCACATATATGCTGATAGTCGATATATCAATATATAGAAGTGAGATTGAAGCATGGAGATTCCTGTCCGCAATACGATCTTTATGCAAGGAATTTTCTTTAGCCAAGTTAGAACATTAGAGGATCATATGATCGAAGAAAACATTGCTCGCGATGAGCAGCCAATCTTGGAGCCAATATGCGCAAAGCAAGCTGATATTCGCCTGACTCGGTTTATCAATAAGAAGCAATGGGCGGAAGCGTATAAGGATTCTACTTTGAAGTGCTGGTATTGTGGGCTAAGCTTCAAAGGCCTTCCGTGCTTTGTCCCTCGTCAGATCAGAAATACTTTGCACGGTAAAGAATATGATACACACGGCTTGTTTTGTGGGTTTGCCTGCGCATACTCATACCTCCAAAGCCAAGCGGAGTTTATAAAGAACAAGACGTATTTCGATAAGTTATCCATGCTGAAGATGCTATTTACAATCTTTCATCAAAAGAAGATAACCGAATTCAAGCCCGCTCCATATATTTATGATCTATCTACATACGGCGGCCACATTGATGTTGTGGAATATCGCAACCTACTACGCACCATAAATACTTCAATGATTCAAGATGGGAAGCACGCTCAACCACAACGTAAATCATTATGATAGTAGTATATCGTGATATACTCGTCCGATAATGTTTACCGATTACATTAGCATTGATGTTGCCACCAAGTCTTTGGCAATGGGATTGTATCGATTTCGGTCGTTCAATAATATGCTGCACGAAATCCCCGTAAATATTGTTGAGCGCAATCAATATTTGGATTCTTGTGTGCAGCCACTTGTCATGAATGTATATGATATCAATGCCGGAGAAAAGGTAAAAGACACATCGATCTCCGCAAAGGCGGCGTCTTTAAAATCAACACTCATGGCGTTCGATAATTCAATCTCACAATATATTGGCGATCATCCAACAATCGTGTTGATCGAATATCAGATGAATGCCAATCATTTGAGCAATGCGATATTCAATATGATTGTGTTTCACTATTCAGATAAATTTACTATTGAAGTGGTTAAACCCAGTTGGAAGAATACAATCGCGCTACATCCGCGATTGTCTCTTTCGGAGTTTTTAGCAAAGGCGAGCAGCAACTATAAAGCTAATAAAGAGCACACGCGGTGGAACATGATATTCTTATTGACAGCATTGGATAAAATGGAATTGATTTCTCACATCAAAAATAAAAACCAAGACGATATAGCGGACACATTGTGTCAGGCGTTAGCATATCATAGAGAGCATTCATAAAAAATATCCAACCAATATATAATTTTTTTGATACCCGAGCTTACTGTGTCTCTTCAGCACGCGTGAAGATGCGCGACTGCGATACTTCGCCGGTCTTAGCATTGATCGTAGTGATTGGAACTTCGAGAGCATTCATTGGAACTCCATCCTCATCCAGCGTCAGTGCTTCTCCAGTCTCGGCATCGACGACGGCCTCACGCGTTACCTTGATCTTATCATCGTCAAGCTCTTCAACCTTGGCATTATACTTTGTCTCAAGCTCTGCCGGACTGAGCTTACGATACTCTTCGAAGCCAGGCGAATCCTTACCAAATACCTTCTCAGCCTTAACCTTGGTGCTCTTAACGCGCTTCTTCATGAGATCTTCCGCCAGCTGATTGTCAGCCTCTTGTTGCTCAAGTAGCGCCTTGATAATAGAATTGTGTTTATTGTAGTAATCCACGCGCTCTCGGTTCTCCTTGAACGGACCAAGCAGTGTCCACATATTCATGTTGAACGAAAGAATGTCATACTTTGACGATGACGCATACTTACGAATGAACGCGTTCGCCTCCTCCTGCGAATTAACCACGTCATACACAATCATGGCATGCTCCAGATCAGGCTTAACGTTGTAGATATTCTTGGTTGCATCGCGCAGCTTCTCGTAGTTAATCTCATAGTATGATGTAAAGCGGCAGTGCGTATCATTGGGAGGAATGTTGTCATAAACGGGATCTGTGCCCTTGAGCTCAGTAAGATCGACTCGCTCCGGATCATCACTGGTCTCACTCTCCCCCTGCTGCTCGTGCTTCTCTGGATTGAACTTAAATAGCCACTCAAGAAACTTATTGATTACAACGCGTTCCTTATCAGACTGCTCCGTAATCGCAGCCTGAATCGCATCATTATATTTCATGGCGTTGAGCTTCTTCTCGGGCTTAGTAACTTTAGCCATCTCCTCATTACCCTTGGTAGATACCTCCAGTAGCTCCTCCTCGGTTAGAGCGGCCTCCATTTCCGATACATTCATATTCTCATGATCAGGAAATTTAGTTTTATAAAACTCAGCCAGAGCATTGTAGTAGAAAGTATTGGTGTCGAAGTTATCTGGAAGCTTGTGGTTCGCAACCTCCTCCATAAAGTCATCTTTATTGGGAGGAGATGTGAGCTCATTCTCATCAATAGTGTATTCGCTCTTCATCTGAAACATGAAGCTAACCAGCGCGGTAGTTAGTAGCTTCTTTAGATATTGTTCGCGAAGATTGCTCACTGAAGCGATTACAACTTTCTCAGTTGAGCCAGGGCCAATAGACTTGAATGCCTGCGTCTCGCTAAAAAGAGCATCGATTTGCTCTTCGGATAGCTCGGCCAGCTTGCTATTAACAAACTCTTCGTTTCCGGCGTTTAGCTCTTGCAGAAGTGTATCCAATAGCTGATTGCTCATTGTAGTTTGTTGATGCTTAATAAATGCACTAATTATGATCGTATATTCAATTGACGATGTATCGAATATAGACGTATTCATATTTACATGCAAAACAATGACTACATCAAATACTTCGTTCGAGCATGTGCTGCATAATCTTCATGAACGCAACCGCATTATCAAAGAATGTAAGGCGTGTATGGACCAACTATTAGATTCGATTAAAGATACGGTAGCGGATCGAAATGTATATAAGTGTGTATTGAATATCAACGCGAGCCGAATAGCGCCAATCTATGAAGAATATCTGCAAACGATGGAGAGATTCGAAATTGGAATTATCTCATTCATCGCCGATTACTACAATATTATTGATCAGCATTCAGACCAGTTCCATACTAAATATCTTCATAACTACTCAAGCCATCGCGGACACTATAGCCCTATTCTCAGCGAACAAAAAAATGAAATGTTTGACTTGCATGAACTGGTTGATATATTCAATGAGCACTGCTATGATCTCAAACACTTTAAGATACATACAGACTCGGCACACTTCCGCAGAGCCAGAGAGCAAACGTGGGCAATTTACCGAAAGCTATCAAATTATATTGCGACGGAGAGCGTATATGATCTATCTGATCTATTTATTCATGAATTTGAAAATCTCTTAACCAGTATTAAATGCGTATCAACAACAGACGAAAACGAATTCAAACGAAGCAAAAGTAAGCTTCTGCTATCACTTGATGATTTAGATCTACTAAACAAATTACGAATTTTGATCCAACAATTCAAAAATATTAAACTTGACTTTAAACCATCAGAGGAGCTCTTAGATTATTGCGAATGTGGCAATGTCATGCAGGCAATGGCGGAGTCAAGCGAACTTGTTTGCGACAGTTGCGGTTATCTTTACGAACTGAAGGGCACGGTATTCAGTGATAGTCAGTTCTATTCCCAAGAGAGTATCCGTTATAAGCATGCAGGCTACGAACCCTGTAAGCACATCCGAAGCTGGCTGGAGCGCATTCAGGCAAGAGAAACAAATACGATCGACGAAACTCAAATCATGAAGATAGAGGCCTGCATAAAGCGCGATGGCATCGCAAATAAAAAGCGACTGACAATCGAGCAGCTTCGTCGATATCTCAAGGATACCGGTCTAACTGAGCTAAACGAGCATGTAGCACTTATCAAAAAAATTATCACTGGGATCGCTCCGCCGCAATTGACGTTCTCTGAAACACAAGACATCGCAAACTCATTCGCGAAAGCTGTCAAGGCGTATAACATCATTCGCCCATCAAACAAAAGCAACCTTCTCTATTACCCATTTATCACTTATAAGCTCATAGAGATGCATGTGCCTGATTACAATAAACGCAAGAACCTGCTATCGTTTATTCATCTACAAGGAACGCAAACGTTGATCCAGAACGATACTATATGGTCTCAAATATGTGACATCACTAAAGGATTTACTTACCGCCCAACCGATAGATATGAATATCTGGATTAATCGCGAAAGTCATAAAATGGCTCAAAATCGCAGCATTGGGCCAACCCTTCAAAATTGAAGAAATAATTCGTAATTATAGCTTACGACAGCTAACCCACCTTTTGCCCGCGAAAGCACTATGGAGTTCCTCAATAAAATCATTTCTCTCTTTAAAGATGAGCGCGAGCCAATGTATGTGAATGTGAGCCATATATTGGGAGAGTATAAGAAGACAGAGGGTCATAGCAATGCAACCATAACCAGCATGTTTCGCGATTTTAAAATTCGTAAATGCTTGGTATTTGGGAGTAGTGGCAATATTGCCAAAACTGTGAGAATCCAAAACTCCAATGTTGATATGTTTGACTATATCACGACAAACATTATCATAGATATCTATGATATCCGTGGCAATCGCGAATTTGTCAATCATTTCACGGCCCATTATATCAAGTTCCAGCAAGATATGTTGGAAGATGAGCGCATGAAGAACGGATCGGGCTAAGCATGAGGATCCCCCTCAATCAGAGATTAAGTCTCATCAGAGTCTGATCTTATTGATTTTTTTGTCATGCCAACGTATTGCTTTTAATATATAAATAATGATGGCATCACATAAGAGTATTGATACATTTGCGAATGCGCTGATATTAAGCCTATATGGAGCTGGCGGGGTTATCGCGATCTGCTGCTGTGTCTATTATTGTAAAATAAGAAATGATGACAATTCAAGCATGGCTGAGACGCCTAAACTTCCCAATTGCGTATTTGTCAAGGCCAATAGAAGTAGTTTGGAGGCGATCGATCGTCAGGTGTAAAATTGAAGAATTTCATTCATTGTATATTGATTGATCTCACTATGGACTATTCTGGATCATTTGGCAGTTCGAGTCTTTCGGAGATGGATGTTATCAAGAAAGAAAGAAGCTTCCCATCTGGCATGATTGTCTTATTTGCTGTAATGATCTCTATGACCGGTCTTATCATGGTGATATACATGCGATCATATTCTCGCGATGGTCGTCGTATCGAGAGAGAGCGTTTCTATTCATTCGACAAAACGGTTTGCTCATCTCCAGATATTGAAACCGCATCAGGATTGGAGTTCGTGGTGATTTCGCCTGAACCATAATTGAGCGTAAAATAGCACGCCCTCAGATCCAATAATATCTGAAGAATAAAAAATGTCATTCACGTGTATCTCAGAGCCTTGTGCTGCGGCAGACAATACTCTAATCGCAGTGGTGATGCTTGGGATATTCTTTGTGGCAACTGTTATTGCTATCATATGCGTGAGATGTCGTATATTTCGATCAAAGCCAGCGCCTGTGATTCGATTCGTGGATTCTCAGGACGATGTGTATATTGTTGGTATCGACAATGTTGTCGTCGTCAATACGGTTGGGCTGTAGAGCTGTTTCTTTTTTATCTCTAATCATGATTTAGATAATATAGAAATCATAATGTCGCAATCTATTCTTCAAAATGGTTATGCGATCCTTCTCAGCAATACATCTGACTTAGACAATCAGTTGCTTAGCAAGGATAAACTATTGCGTCGGCTCAAAGAGATTAAAGATGAGAAGATAGCAGCAAGAGACGCAGCGGTCGCGAATCGCATTGAGCAAATCAATAAGATCGATACTTATATTGGAAAGTTGCTACTGGCGGGAACCGATCAGAACTCGATTAATAAATATACAAGTCTCAAGGTGCAACTGGAGAATCAGGTATCTCAGTTGGAGAAGCAAAATCTCAATGCCAGCTACGACGATGTGCGCAAGTCGCACGCATTCTTTATCAACACCACCTTTAAGCCTTTGGTATCTATTGCGTATGGATACTCAATAGCGAATACAACGCCGCTACCTCTCTTTGGTTCTTCCACGCGCATTCAGATTCCAATCTACGGCGACTTTGTTCTTGATCAGGCGTTGCATATTCGTTTATCCGCATTGACCGCTAAGCATAAAGAAAACAAAGTGCGGTGGTTTGACTTTATTGGTCATCGTATGATTAAAGAGATACGTCTTGTATGCGACGGCACCATTCTTGATAGATATGGATGTGAGGAGATGGAGATGTATTATCGATTTCATGTGAGCGAGAATCAAAAACACGGTTGGCAGCGATGCGTTGGACAAGAGACGCCTAATATGGGAGTATTCTTACAAGATCCTACCAATCAAGAAGTTCGTGAGCGCAGACTGATCTACAATGGATTGCAAACGCCTAAGCATTCGCATGATGCACACGATCTATACATTCCTTTACTATTCTGGTTCAACACCGACCCCGCGTTTGCGATTTCGAACTGGAACATAACGTATAACAAGTTTTGGATAGAAGTTGAGTTTGAGGCAGTTGAGAATTGCGTTCAAATCATTGACTACGCTGGCGATGGGGGAGAGTTTGAATACCCGACAATCGAAGCATGCGATTTGATAACCAATCATGTTTATACAACACCCGAAGTCGCCGAGCTATTCAAGCATCAATCGCAGTTTAGTATCATTCGAGTTCATAAACGTGTGGAGCGTATTGTCAATAAGAGATTCGACAATGTAAATATTTCAGATATTAAATTTGCGGTTGAGAGTTTGTATGTTCGATTCCGCCCTCTTAGCAACGAACGCGATTCAAATGCATGCGAGATATGGCGCAATAATGATGTTAGCACGTATAAGGAGTTGCGTTGCGCGTCTATTATCCAAACCGCCGGCATTACATCATTGGCTTATACTCCTATGTATTATTACGAATCTTCTCCCGCGGTGAATAGCATCGCTCTGGTATCCGACGGCAACACAATCTATGATCTAAATCCCGGTGTCTTTTATAACTCTTACATCCCGCTACGGTATGGAGGGGAAAAGATTATGACACCAAGCGAAGAAGGAGCATACCTCATGACATTCAGTATTTATCCCGGCGAACCGCAACCAAGCGGATATTTGAACTTTAGCCAGTCCCGCGAGCAGTATATTGCATACCAAAGTTCATACGTTGATAATGATCACCCAGTATCGCTCATGGTATGTGCTACGTGCATTAACTTCTTAGTGCTGATGCCTGGTGCGCTTTCTATTCGTTATGCAACTTAAGCTGGATTTAGATTAATATAAAAAATGCTCGCGTATGTTATCGGCCCAATCAATATTATTGTATGGCTTTACTACTTTCCCTATATAAATCTTCATCTGACATTTATATCTTTGAGAGAATGGACTTTCCACCCCAACGATACGATCGATAACAAGTTTGTTTCCATTTCTAAACCAATCTTATCTCCGGAAACATTCATATACAGCAGCTGGGTGCTTTTAATGTGGGCATTATTTATATATGGGATAAAACGAACTATTATATACATACAACTTGGTCCAGATCCCTTCACGGACGCATTGCAGCTATGTGTGCATGTGTTACTGACCATATCAAATATCCAACTATTTGCAACCCTCGCAAACGTATCAATAACTTATTTCTGATACCATTTAAAGATATGTGGGGTAATGATATAAGCAACAAAGAAGAACGCACAATGGACAATACTACGCTCAACGCAAAAGTAAATATGATGCAAACTCAGATGGCAATGATGTCGCTGACGGTTGCGTCGATGCAAGCGCATATCAAGGAATTGGAGGCTGAGATAGATAAGCTCAAGAATGGTATTGTCGTGCGCGAAGAACCAAATGACCTATCGTCTATTCCATACAACCTTAGCGTGGATGACAACGATAGCGATGGATACGATACGGACGACCAACTACCACCGCCGCTTGTCGTGGAAACCAGCCAGCCGCAGATTCAACAAGCCGTGGGAACACCATTCGTAATGATTGATTATGAAAGCGACAGTTCTGGATATGACACTGACGAATAATCATATCACTATCTTTTTTACGATACCACCTCATTCCGCTCAAATTGAGATATCTATATTAGTATATATCTCGTAAAGAGGCATTTTTCTTTTACAACTCAAGCGATAATGTCAATCAATGTGATTAACCGCCGCGGAGAGGTCAATCCTCTCAAACTGGAAACCATCTCTGCCAGACTCAAGCAACTGGCGGAGATGACGCCTCGACTATCGGTCAGCACTGATCTCATTGCGGTGAAGACAGTTGCGTCGCTTGTTGATCGTATCAAGACCAGTGAGATTGATACGATCAGTGCTAACATCTGCGCATCTCTTATCATTGAGGATCATGAATATGACGACCTTGCTGCTCGTATCACGATCAGCGATCTTCATAAAAATACTACACCCGATCTACTGCGCTATGCGGAAGATTTGGTTTCGTATGAATATCGTGGCAAGAAGATCGAAATCCTTCACCCGAAGGTTGTGGCATTTATCAAACGATACCACAGCGATCTCACCAACATTGTCGATTACAACAAAGATTACCTCAACAACTTCTTTGGTATTGTTACGCTAATCAAGTCATATCTGCTCGCGCACAAGTATGACAATGGAGTGAAGATCACGAAGGAGCGCCCGCAGCAAATGTTGCTACGCGTTGCGATTGGCATCAACATGAATAAGATTGATGACGATGGAAAGGTCGATAAGGAGACATACACAAGCATCGTGGATACTTATGAGCTGCTATCCAACCGATATTACACGCACGCCACGCCAACGCTCTTCAATGCGGGAACGATCAATCATACGCTATCATCGTGCTACCTACTTGCGATTGATGATAGTCTCGATAACATTTATTCTCGCTTAACCGACATCTCTAAGATTTCAAAGTTCAGCGGTGGTGTAGGAGTGCATATGTCGCAGATCCGCGCTTCTGGATCAGTCATTGGTTCTACGATTGGTCGATCTGAAGGACTCGTTCCTCTCATGCGCGTGTATAACGAATCCACGCGATACGTATCGCAGGGAGGTGGCAAGCGCAAAGGTAGCACGGCTGTGTATATCGAACCATGGCATGCTGACATTGAATCTACTATTCTTTCTCAGAAGCAACAAGGTGCCCCAGAGACGCTCTGTCGTGATCTGTTTCTCGCGCTATGGGTTCCCGATATCTTCATGGAAAGACTTAAACAATCTCTCAAGACCAATCAACCTGTTATGTGGTCGCTGATGTGCCCGCATGAGTGCCCCGGACTCGCTGATACATATGGAGCTGAGTTTGAGCAACTCTATCAATCATATGAGGCAAAAGGTCTTTACCGAAAGCAAGTTAATATCCGCGAACTATGGGAACTCATTATGGCTACTCAGATTGAGACTGGCAAGCCTTATCTCATGTATAAAGATCATTGCAACCGCAAATGCAATGAGAACAACTTAGGAGTCATCAAATCGTCAAACCTCTGCGTTGCCGGTGATACTCGCATTCTTACGGACAAGGGCTACGTTGAGATCAAAGATGTTGCCGGATCAACTGTTAAGATCTGGGATACCGAACGATTTGTGGATGCGCCCGTTCGCCAAACTGGAACTAATCAAAAACTACTCAAGGTTATCACTGACGATGGATGTGAGCTACAATGCACGGAGTATCATCGATTTGCGGTTCTTGAAGGAGATTATGCTAAGGATATGGAAGAAATTGAAAAGCGCGCATATGAGCTAAAGCCGAAAGATAGATTGATTCGCACCGAGTATCCCGTCATTGAGGGCAATCCAGAATGTGATATTAAGTATCCATACACGCACGGATTCTATTGTGGCGATGGAACGAATTATCGCAATGCCGATAACTCTCGCAAAACACCGGTCATCGATCTATATCATGAGAAAAGAAGTCTGGTGCAATACATTGAATACGATTACCACCAGTCAAGTAATCAACAATATCAACGCGAGCGATATGTGCTACCAAGTGATATCGACGAAAAATTTGCAGTTCCTATCAATGCTACTGTCAAGAATAAACTTGAGTGGCTTGCTGGATACCTTGATGCCGATGGGACTATGGTTAAGACAAACGCCCAGTCTATTCAAGTCGGTTCTATTCATAAAGAGTTCTTATTTGATATCAAGTTAATGTGCAATACACTTGGCTTGAATCCTAAGATCAAACTAAATAAAGTAGCCGGCGCAAGAATGATGCCTGCAAATGACGGAACTGGCAATCTCAAGGAGTATCCGTGCAAAGCAATTTATCGATTGTTGTTCCATACCGGCGATACCTACAAGCTTTATACCAATCTTGGATTAAAGACTCATCGCCTTACGTTCGATGGTATTAAGCCAACAAAAGCTTTCCCACGTTATGTGCGCATTGCTTCAGTAGAGCCGGTGGATGGTTTGCATGACACTTTCTGCTTTAAATCTTATATTACTGAGAAGGGAATATTCAACGGCTTACCGGCATGCAACTGCTCCGAGATTTTAATCTACTCTGATAGCAATAATATCGGAGTCTGTAATCTCGCAAGTGTGTGTCTCCCTCGATTTGTGAAGAAAAGCGACGACAACATTGTATTTGATTATCAAATGTTAAACCAGATCACGCAGAAGGTTGTCATTAACATGAACAAGGTTATCGATAATAATAAATACCCACTCGAACAAGCGCGCAACTCGGATATGAAGAACCGTCCGATCGGCATTGGCGTTCAAGGTCTGGCTGAGGTCTTTATGATGATGAAGACTCCGTTTGATAGTCCATTGGCTATGGAGACTAATAAGAAGATCTTTGAGACGATGTATTACGCAGCATTGGTTGCGTCAAATAAGCTCGCGCAGATGCATGGTCCGTATGAAACGTTTCCTACATCAATGACAGCATCTGGTATTCTACAATACGATCTCTGGGGAGTTGAGCCCACTGACATGTGGGACTGGCAATCGTTGAAGAATACGATTAAGCGCACCGGATTACGCAACGCTCTATTGATGGCAATCATGCCAGTTGCCGGAACGTCAATTGTTCAAGGAATGACTACTGAGGGCGTTGAGCCTCCTCAAAGTAATCTATTTACTCGCAGCACTCTATCTGGACGCTTTCAGGTTGTAAATAAGTATCTTATGCGCGATCTCAAATCTCTGGGTCTATGGAATAAAAAGATCCGCAATAAGCTAATTATGAACGAAGGCTCAGTTCAAGAGATTGA
>JACCDU010179516.1_pt1 | contig 36422 bp, 32 predicted proteins | sample 7446081 | NCBI WGS metagenome assembly JACCDU01 (sample SAMN15323447, study PRJNA562643) | freshwater metagenome | isolation source: river surface water | place: USA:Blue River Watershed | collected 2017-08-17
ATGCAGGAGATGTAGATACGCCTAATGTTGAAGCGGTTCTAGTACTCATTCTTTCAGCTGCAGCAGCTGCAACTCTTTCGGTTGAAGACTGTGCGGACTTAAGTAAGAGTTTGGTTTGTCTGATCATAGAATCAGACTTAAGACCATCATTGATCATTTGTTCAGCATATGAATCAACTTCTTCAGAAGTAATAATTCCAGCTAATGCTAATTTTGTAGCACAGCTATAAGAAGTCTTGATTCTTGCAAGATCAACTGCGGATGACTTGAGTTGATTAACAGTTTCAAAAGCATCATTCAATTCTACTTGAGTATCATTGATCTTCTTTTGTGTGTTTACATGTTGTCTTGTGTCAACATTTTGTGCTTCAACTTCTTTTTCTTTAGATTCAGCATTTGTTGGGCATTCCTTGTTTGCACATCTAGTGTTAGGATCTTCCATAGCTGCCTCTGACATTCTCATTGAAGCTCCGCAAGCTGTACACTCAACATCATGCTCATCCTTGGATGCACCAACAGTTCTAGTGGTCTTATGTGGCATTGAAGGCATTTGAGTTGGGATGCTAGGTTGGTCAGCATCTTCAAGACCCTCTGAAGGAGTCTCTAAATGGTCCCAATCAACAGTGTACTCTAAAGAACCATCACCAGAACCTTCAAACTTACCTGGTTTGGTAACTGATGGAAATTGTAATGAATCAGGATTCATTGTAGGAACTTTTTGTTCAGCCCAAGTTGGATTTTGTTCCTTGAGTGAATTTCCCTCACTACCTTCCATTGTCATTGAAGGGTATTCAATTTCGCCCTTCATATCAACCATATCTTCGTTATACTTAAATGAGGCTGACGCTGGATAAGTCTCTTCTTCTGAAGCAATCTTCATGAGAATTTCTTCTCTTTCGGCTCTTCTTAAGAGAGCTTCTCTCTGTGCTTTGCGCTCAGCCAATGCTTGTTTAGTCATTGATCTAACCTCGTTGCTGTTTTTCATAAATTGTGTTTCATTGTCTTCGTCATCATCTGACTCATCTTCTGAATCCATATCATCTTCGTCATCGTTAAAATGGGTGATATCTTCATCATCATCTTCGTCAGAATCATCATCTCCGCCAAGAAGATTATCTAGCGCCTCTTGCACAGCTTTTTGTGCCTGGTCAACCATATCAGCGGGAACTTCAATTTCAAAAGTGGCGACATCATCACTATCTTCTACTTCGTCTTCGTCTTCCATATCTTCATCAGACATGTCATCGTCATCTACATCTTCTGAATCTTCATCACTCATAAAGTGATGAAATTCAACATCGTCTTCATCATCTTCAGATTCATCGTTTGCGAAGTCAACAGTCTCTTTGCCATTATCAAGGTCTAAATTTGAAACATTAAGACCAGCTTGTCTAGCAATATTTGGGAGATATTTTGCTCTGATTGCTTTTGCGACAACGACAGCTTCGTTGGCATCCAAAGATGCTGTCTTTTCCATGTCGGAAGCGCAGTTCATAAGATCTTCCTTATCAGTTGCATTGATTTCAGCTAATCTCATTGCTGCAAATCTTTCCTGATTGGCTTTATTCGAATTTTTATTCATTTTTATGCTGCTTCCCTTAATAAAAATAAAATCTTTTATCAAAGAATCTATAAATTAGTTATTTATAAACTTTTTTTAAACTTCTAGATAAAGTGTTTTTACACCTTTTTTAAAGAAAATAGTGAGGGAATAATTCCCCCACTATTTTGTATACTAATCTATCCAAGTAATTGATACATCAAGCTTTGACGGGTCTTTCTTTGATGCTTGTACAGTTGTTCTTGAATAATTTCCGCACTTATAGCAGAATGTGTTATTCTTGACCTTATGAGCTTCTCTGTTTCCACATGATGGGCACACCATACCGACAGGAAGCATTGATTCTGCAGTTCTATCAAAAGATGGTAATGCAGTCTTCAGATATACATCAGAATCAACTGTTGCTGATAATCTGACCATTGTTCTTATATCAGAAGCAACCGGCCCCATACCAGGAGCAGCTGGGTTGGCAGCTGGCATTTCAGCTGGAGCTGTAGCTGCACCCAAACCAGTATCAGGACCAAGGCCCATTGGTTCTTCTTCAGGTGAAGACTTGCCCTTATCTCCCATTGAAACTAATTCAATTTGTTGGAGAATTTTATATGTGGTACCACAGCTTTGACAATCTGCATTTGATTCAGATATGTTTACATCATCTCCACCGCAAACTGGACAAACTGATCCCCATGGTTTCTTTTCGCCTGGTTCTGCAATTGCATCCATGTCAGCAGATTCATTCATGTCTTCTCCACCAGTAAGTGAAGAAATTCCTAAATCACCACCAGCAGGAGCGCCAGCCCCTAGACCTGGATCAACTGGTCCAGCAGCAGGACCTGCAGGAGCAGGAGCTCCACCAGGAGCGCCCATACCAGGAGCTACTTGGGCGTATTTTGCTAAAATATTGTCTCTTCTAGCTTTTCTAGCTAATCTTGCACCTTCGGTCATGACAACAGGCATTTCTGCTTCATCTTCAGCATGCATTTCAACTGATTCTTCATCTGTTCTAAATGTTTTAGAAGAAGATGTTGAAACAGTTGCTGTTACATCACCATTTTCAGAAACAATTAAGTCTGTGAATGAGAAAGTACCTGGATCAACTTGGAATCCGTGTCCTTGAAGAACTTCAATTGCTTTTTGCTTGAATGACTCATCAAAGTTGCTATCACTTGGCTGAACACCGTCTAAATCTTCAGCTCTACACATAAATCTGATACAATCAGACTTGCTTTGTGTTACTGTCATACCAGCTGTTCTTTCAGAAGCAACAACAGCCTTTGCAACTAATTTTTCAGCAACTTCGAACTCTTCACAAAGTCTCTTTGCAGCTTTAGCAATTCTTCTTGTGCTAATACCAAAGTTTGTAGAGTAATCTGCCAACCAACCAATAACATTGTCAGAAATATTCTTGGTGGATGCAGTTTTTACACCCCAGAATTCTCTTCTTGCTCTAGCTCTCAATCTACCATCAGTTGCAGTGGCTGTCTTTGCTCTATCAATAGCTGCCATCAATTGTTTTTCTGGCATAGCATCTACAGAATCTACTACTTCATCTGGAGTTGTTCCAGTTTCTTTTGAGGACATAGCCATCGCAGAAATTGCGGACTTGAGGTCATCTTTTGAAATAAGATCTGCATCAGCATCTACAGCTGACATAAGTGCAGACTTGAGTTCTTCATTCTTTGACGGTGCAGTGTCAACATCCAAACCCTCTGTAGGAACATTAGCTTGTCCCATAAGAAGCTCAGCAATTCTTGAAACGCCTTCCTTGGTTATTTCACCTTCTTCAACTGCAACTGAAAGAGCATCAGCAAGATCCATAGCAGTAATTTCAGAAGTAACAGCAGCACCTAATTGCTTGATAACAGCAGAAACTGAATTTTCTGGTTCAGCATTTCCACCAAAGAATTCTGCTTTCTCTGCTTTATCTGCTTCCATTTCTGTTCCAGCAGCAGCAGTACCAATCATTTCAGGAAGCATTGGTTCTTGAGCCAAAGTTTGCGCAACACGAATGATAGTTTTTGGAGTTTCAAGTGAACAAATTACAGCCTTACCTAATGCAGTAATTGTGGCTGTCATAATTTCAGTTGCACTTGCGGAACCTTCTGCACGATGGTTTGACAATTGTTTTTCTAAAACTTCAGTTGGTACACCATGAGTGACTTCATCAACAAGTTGAGTTAAAGATTTGCGAACTTCTTCATCCTTGACTCTTCTGCCATAAAGTCCAGCATCACCAAGAAGAATTTCTTTTACTGCATCTTGGCTAGCGCCTGTTTGCTTTGGTGCTAATTGCTTTTCCTTAACTTCATTTACAACGCCAGTGTTCTTTGATTTTACACCTTCATATAAATTATCATATGATTCACCGCTTCTAACTTCATCAAGTTGCTTTTCTCTGTCGTCAAGTCTTAACTTGACATCAAGTAAAGCAGTCTTGACAAATTGTGAATAATCTTTAAGCAATTCAGCAGCAACTCTTGTACCTTGTCCGTTTTCCATCAAACCAAGTTGATTTTCATTAAGGATAGGTTCCCAAGCAGTTCTTTTTCCATTTGTGTAACCTGTGATTGAACCATCAGTAGAAAGAACAACTCTGTTGCCTGCATTGTCCTCGACCTTAAAGTCGATTGTAACTGCAGCAGCAAGTTTTTTTCTTTGCTCTGATGCAATCTTTGCAAAGTGATCCATTTGATTTCTGCTCCCCGCCACGAAAGGCGTATTTGTTTTTATATTTTTGCTTCTTTCATTAGCAATTCTAATGACATTATCAATACTTTTTTGAATTTGAGCACTATTATTTAGATTTTCTTTCAAATTTAAAATACTTTGTGTGAGATTCAAAATTTTATTGGAAGATGAACCATTTTGAGTACTAGCAAAAACTTCTCTTTTACCATCTCTTGAAGCCCATACCAAATTGTGAACGCTAGAGGCTAATGCAACACCGCCTCCAACTTGAGTGCCTTGATCTCCAGAATAAGTAAGATCCATTACTTTCCCTACAGATTCGGTTGGTGCATAATTTGCTAAACCAATATTGGCATTCATAGGAGAAGCCTGTGGTGCTTGTCCCTGTTGCATATTTTGAGGTTGATTGATTTGTTGAGGTCTTTGTCCAGATCCAACATCAATTCCGTCGTCAATCATATCTTGCATGGTAGATTGAAGTTCTGCCATTGATTTAGTAACTTTTCCTACATGACCTAAATCAACGTTATCTTTTCTGGCAAACATATTCATTACTGCAACTTCCAAGAAGTTTAATGATAAATTGATTAAATCTAATATGTTAAGTCCAGATCTTGGGTCAATTCCAAGAGCTGTCAAAACCGCTTGAACAGTTGAATTTTGATTTGCTCCGGCCCCAGCTAATAAAGGACCACCAACAAGAGTTCCAGCTTGTTGTGCTAATCTTACTGCTGTTTTTGCTGTAGAATTTGCTACCCTTAAACAGTTTTCGTATTCATTTCTAGATGAAGATTCGATTGGAGATCCTTGTAATGCTAAAACAATATTTGCAGAAATTTCATTTGCTTTTTTCTCCAAATTCATTGCAGCATCAAGAACATCATCTACATCATAAATTTCTTGAATTTCGCAAGATTCAAAAGCACCATCTCCTACGCAGCTTAATTCAATAAACTTAACTCCGTAGTTCTTTTCGTATGCTTTTTTGCCAGATTCAGGATAAATCTTGCCTTTATACTTCTTGAGGTGATCACAATAATCTCTCTCTGTGTATGCTTTATTGTTACAAATTGAACAAACACCCCATTCAACACTTGCACCCATTGAAACATCGTGGATTACACCAGTACGTATGTTTCTTGCAATATCAGGATAAGCTTCTTCATCTACAAAGAAAGTACAGTAAACACAATCTTCTTCTTCATCCCATTCAGCATAAACAACCATTCCTTTGGCTTGTTCAATATCATCATTCTTATGGTTTGTGTAAATTGGTACACCTTCGAATGTTTTATATGATGGGATTTTCTTGCCCTTAATCTCGACTTCTTTGAGCAATTCTTCTTTAGAAAACAAGTCACCATTAGCGTTTACAACATCAGCGTCAATTGCTCTGGCTCTTACCCATAAAAGTTTTGCACCTTTACGAGCTTGCATTTCTTTAACAATGTCGAAATCTTTGTATTTTTCTAGGACTTCTTTAGGATCAGCATAAAGAGATTGAAGACCGATCTTTGCAGCTTCTCTCATATTAGATGAAGCAGTCTTAATAATATAATCTCTAGCTATATTTCGGTCATTTTCGTTGAGAAAACTATTAATAGTAATAGCTCCTCCTTTTGCAACCTTGTACATATATTCAATCCTCAAAAAATAAAGTTATCAATAGGATTTGTTCTATTTTTAACATATTAAAACCTGTAAAATTTAAACCCGTCGAAATCGACGGGTTTATTGTACAGTGACAAACTATTCTTCAATTATAAATATTCCGAATTGCCCTCACCCATACCTGTTCGTTTCTTAATTGCTTTTATCAATACATTTAAACAATCTTGTGGATGATCATTGATTTCTTTATCAGTAAATCTGACAATAATCCATCCGTTAGCAGCTAATTCTGAATCTCTTCTTTTATCTTTTGCAATTTTATCTGGATTATTGTGCCAAATTTCACCATCGGCTTCGATTCCAATCTTCAAGTTTGGAATTGCAGCATCTAATTGATAATCCATAGTCGGGCCAGCAGAATATTGAGCATATAAAGGAAAAGGCATATTTAATGACATAGTCAAACCATATAACTTCTTTTCCAAACTAGTAAACATTTTTGGCTGTTGTGAGATGTCAACTTTCTTTTTTGCATATTTTTTGACAGACTCGTTCTCATTTGATGCAAATTGATATATCTCTTCCAAAGCATAATTATTTAATGGATGAGAATTATCTCCTCCACAGAGAGGTGTTTGCAATGATCCAAACAAACCATCATATTCACTTGGAAGAGGCCCAAGAGATCCTCTTCCAGTTACTGGGGTTAGGGACATTAAGAAACCTTCATGAGCAGCTGACTTTATTCTTTTACTTGCAGTTCTAACTCCAGAATTTTTTGCATTAATTCTTTCATCATAAATTTCATTAATCAAAGTACTAGCAAGTTTATAATTTTTTGACATTACTGCTGCAGTTGGCGCTGGAGGTGCAGCAGGTGCAGGAGCTGGTGCACCTCCAGGAGCAGGTGCTGCGCCACCAACTGCAAGATCGGCAGGAGGAGGTGCACCCATCCCACCAGACATATCTGGGGCTGCTGCTCCAAATCCTTGACCAGAAACATTTCCACTTTGAAAACTCAATGAAACATTTGGTGTTCCAAAACTTTGATCATTCATGAAGTTTGCGCCTTGCTCAAATCTCAATCTTTCAATTTCTTGATCAGAATCTAAACCAAAAGCTTCAATGAGGGAAACATTTGAGATAACGCCATTTTGATTTGCAGTGACAAGCATTTGTAGCTTACCAGTGTCATCACGCAATTGAAGGTCATCAAACTTGATCTTTGGATAAACTAATTCATCCTGACCTCTTTCGCCTTCAATTACAAATCCATTCCATTTTGCTACTGGCATGAAAACATTTTGTTCAATCCAGTGTGCAACTTCTCTTCTAAATGTCTCTAATCTTTGAGCCATTGCAAGAAGACCAACTTGAGCGTTACCATAAGTTGGACCCTCACCATTCAAGAGAGCTTTATTAAGCATAACACCATCTAAAATTTCTTGTTCAATAAGTTCAAATTCACCAGTAAGAGGATGAATCTTACCAGTTGCTCCATACCACTCGAGGTCAAAGTTGTGGTGGGTTACAAGAGTTAAGTTTGGATCATTAGCAATAGAAGCTAATTCATCTTGGACATTATCAATATCTTCTTGTGATGCAGGTCTTGTATCACTACCAATTTTCACAACCTTGATAGGTAAGATAAGACGTTCAGCAATCATATATTGAGCTTGACGTAATTTATCTTTGTAAGTTAAGATTGGAAATAATGGTCTGATCATAGAAATTCCATAATCTTCCCAAGGGTTTGATCCATACTTAAAATGATGAATAGAAATAGGGTTTAACTTAATTGGATTACCCTGCATGATCATCTTTTTAATATCATCAGGGATCTTTTCATAGACTTCTTTAGGATGTCTTTCATTTACAATTCTAGTTTCTTCTGCAGATGGTCGATAAGCATAACTACCTGGCTGATCAATCATACCGGGACTTTTGATTACAGAATCCGGATTAAGAATTGAAATTGATTTCCAAGTAGCTCCATCATGTTCACACTCTTTGTTCTTATCATCATCCCAGTTTGAGCCATGGCAATGAGGGCAGTCAAGAGAAAGAAGAACAAATGAATCACCTAACAAGTGATATGTTTTAGAAATTTCTGGTAACCATTTTTGAAAATTGAGTGATTCTACTAATTTTTCAAAATAGTCTTTGACGTAGGAAGAAGAACATTCTAACTTCCAACCAGAGAAAGGATAGTTGGTGTAAAAATTGACAGCTGCAGCAATTTTTGGTTCGTTATTTCTCCACCAGTTTGCCCAAAGATAAACTTCACGACGAGCGTTTGGGATTTGAAACGAAGATGGAGTTAAAAAAGGCGAATAGAAATTAGGAGATGTAGTAACTGTGTTTACGCTTGCAGTTCTAGTTACACTTGGACCTAAACCAAGACCAATTCTACTGCTTGCATAATTCTTGTCTACAGGTGTTGTTGCGTTTGGTGCTCCTGATACTTGTGTTGCTGCTGTTCGGATAGCAGAAGCCAATGATGTTCTATTTGCCATAACATATATTATACCGTTCTAAAAATAAAGAACTTAATACCAAGTTTGATTAGAAGGTTTGTTTCCAAAAAGAATAGGATCTTGTTTGCCCTTTAGCGCTTGATAATATCCTTCACCATTTTTAAAATGCTGAAAACTATTCCCTTTTTCTACAGAAGCCATACTTTGAGGACCTCTATTATTGTTTTCTAATTGTGATCCTCTCAATTGTTCTTCCATTGTAGTAAATTCTGGATTTTCGTGAAATGGAGAGTGTCTACGTGCTTCGATGGACGCTGACTGCGGAGATTTAATAAAACTTCCATTATTATCCATAGTCATTCTGTGAGGACGATCAACTAATAAATCCCAAATTTCTTTTTGCTGTTCTTGATTCATATTATAATATTCATCAAGAGTTTTGCCCATTTGTTCAAGAATGCCTGTCAGTTCATCATAGAGTCCAGCAGGTTGAGCATCTACATCTCTAATTTTATCAATTTCAAATGAATGTGGGGAATCAGATTTTTCTTCTCCAGACAAATTGACTCCACCACCAACTTGAGCTAGAACTTGCTTATACCACATCGTCGTATTCTTCTCTTTTAGATTCCATCACGTAATCTAAACCAAGTTCTTCTGCAAATACCTTAAGATCATCTTCAGAGAATTGATGACCAAAACTATCCTCATCACCTTCACTTAATAAAGCTTCGATATTTTGGGTAATTTTAGTATCATGTCGTCTGTCTTGTAATTGCTCATCCATAGAAACATCAACAACATTTTTCTTCCTAGTTTCATTAAGAATTTGTTCTTGATTCATTTCTTTTTTAGATGCAGTGATATTTTTATCTAATTGGTGAATGATAGATTCTTTTGGCTCATCTTTATCTTTGTTCAATTCATCTCTATAGTTGATTGGATCTTTACCTTTCACATTTAATTGATCAGCATAAGATTCTTCCATTTCACCACGACGATTGTAAAGTCCATCAGAATCTAATTGATTTTCTCTAACTTCATCTGTTACAGATTCTTTATTGTTCAATTTTCTCAAAAGCATTTCAAGATAATCTGTGTCCTTTTGATCTTTTCTTGGTAATTGAGAATCTATTGTTTTATTTGAATCAGTTTGTGCTTGTTTTGGGCGCATAACTGGCTTATCACCTTGTTGATGGCCATAACTTGATTGTTTTGCATCAGAAAGTTGTTTTTCTCTTGAATCATCGACATTTTGTTTGCCTCTGATTTTATTTGCGCCTCTGTCTGAATTATCAAATCTAGCTTCAAATCCAATTTCACCTTCAGTAAGTTTTTTGGATCTTTCGCCTTCTTTAAGTTCAAGTGCATTAGCTTCATTGTCTGGATGCTTATGAACATCTAATCTAGCCATTACTTCATCATGTGATTGGAAAGCAACCTTAAGCCAATCTTGATATGCACAAGTTACTTGTCCATTTTTGTCAACTCTCGAGTCTATACAATTCTCACGGCACTTTGAAATTTCCATTGGTATTGGAGAACTATAACCATTAAATTTACCTTTAGGGCAAAGTAAATAAGGCTCATTTGCTTGTGTGAACAATGTTGTGTAAGCTACTCTTCTATTTTCTTTTGGTGTAATTTCTGAATACCAATTGTGTAAATAGTTTGAAACTTTTGTTGCTGTTAGTTTATTACCAGAAAGAACAACGTTTCTAGCGCTTTCGAGTTTAGAAATTCTTAATGAAGTTGATGCAAATTTTTTGAGCTTATCTAAAGCATCTATAGTTTCAATTTGCCAGTATCCAGCAGATTTATCTGTTGTTTTATATGCAACTCTTTCTAATCTTGCTGCTTCATTATCTTTGTTTAAAAAGTTTTGAATGGCCATATAAGCATAACGAAGAGTATTTCTTTCTTCTGCTAACTTAATATTATTAAGTTTACTAAATGCTTCATGTAAATGATGATGTGCTTCTTTTTCAGGAAGGGCTACAATTTTGACAATATGTTCAGGTCCGCCCATATTCTTAAAAGCTGAAATTACTGGATCATCACCAAAATCGTTCATATCTAATACGTGAAAAGGAGAAGACATTGGCATAGAATCACCATCTCCAAGGCCAGCAATTGTGTCTTGAAGCATACTAAGCAATCCTGTTCCGCCAACTAATGGTTTTTTGTCCATAATATCTTTAATTTTTTTAGGATCGTGAGTCTCGTATGTTGCTTTGATTTTATATCCTTTATCCATAATTATTTACCCAATCCTAAATTTGATAATTCTTCTTTATCAAAACCTCTATCAGTAAGAGCTGCTCTAATTTGTTTGAGTTCTTCTGTAACGCCTTTTTTGTCAGCAGCATCTTTAAAATCACCTTGCTTTGTAGTTTTAGAATAATCTTGTAAGTCCATAAGGAAACAAGCTCTCATAATCAATTCAGCAGTGGATCTTTTCTCAAAATTTGGTTTCGAATCATAGTTCAAGGCAGCAGTTTTAACTTTTGCATCTTTTTTAGATTCAATAGTTTCTTCAGTATCATTGATCATTTCTATAGTTTCTTCAACGTCTTTAGTTTTTCTTTCAACTTCTTCTTTGTCTTTAACTAATTTATTGAGATCAACAGTATCTGCAGTTTTTTCTGATTTTTCTGATTTTTTCGGCTTCTCGTCTTTATCTTTGCCTTGCTCTAATTTTTTATTATATTCTTTAACAATATCAACAGCACGTTCAATTGTTTCTTTATTCCAATACTTAAGCTTTGAGATGTATCTGACAATATCGTTCTTTTCGACACCGTGATCAAGCAATTTACCCACTTTACCCATTAAAACACGGAATGGATTGCCTCTAGTTTTCTTTTTCTTTTTGACCTGTGCTGTTTTGGAATTGTTGTACACGTTCTTAGCCTCGGATAAATAAGTTTCTTCAATCTTATTTGCTATATCAGAATAGCTTGGATCCAATTCTTGAGTTATTGGATCTTTTGTTCTTGTTCTATTATTATTTGACATAATTAGTGCCTTAGATAACTTATCTAATTGATGTTTTAAATTGGTATCTTGCACTTTATCTGCTATTAATGTAACTTCATTAGAAAGTTCACCAAAGTTATCATTAGCAGATTTAACTTTATTCATCAACTGTCTCATTTCATCTTTGGTCACACCTTCGACATTTTCTCCATTTAGTGGGATATTATTTATTCCATTAGCTGGATTTGATGCTAAAGGCGGAGCCATTTGAGACAGTTTATTCATTAGTCAATATCGTCAAAGTTGATGTCAATACTATTATAAATTTCATTGACAGTTTTTGCTCTTGATTGAGCCTTGTTGTTCATGTCGCTTTGAATATTCTTCTTGATTGCCATTCTTTCGTTTCTATTCTTCTCTTGATTGGCAATTCTCATTGATTCACGATTGTCCAGAGCAGATGGATCAATCATTCCAAATGTTGAATTAAATTCATTGTCTGAAGATGTTCTTAAGATAGAATGTGCTCTTGAAGAAACTACAGAAGATTGTCTCAAATTATTAATTTGGCTTTCTTCCCAATTCTTATGGCGAGTTGCTTTGGCTTCTCTTGCTCTTTGATTCTCAACAACAGATTGTTCACTAGTAGAAGCTTGTGAATTCAAGAATTCTTCTGAAATAGCAATCATATCTGGGTTGAAAATAGATGCTGATCTAGAAAGCATAGCATTCATGTATTCGTCAGCTGAAAATGCTTTTAAACCACTAGTTGTAGTTCTTGCAGTCTCACCTTGGTCAAATTGTGAACCAGCTCTTCTAATAGCACCAAAATCTTGTGAGAGAATTCTATCTTCAAGTGTGGTGTCTCTTAAGTCTTGGTAAGTTGATGCACCTTGGATCTTCTCCCAAGATTTATTAATTGTGTTTGCTTCTTTTGTGAAACCAATATTTTGTTTAGAAATTGATTGTCTGTTTGCAGTTGAATTTCTCTTTAACTCAGCGTAAGGATCTTCTTCAACTTCAACTTGAGCGCCAATAAATCTCTTTTCCAAAAATGATGGAATATTTTCGATTTCTGATACTTTTCTAAATCTGCTCATGTTTATATTTCCTGCTCTTACTTTTCAAGAATGTCCCAGGGCAGAGCCCTGGGACTATTTATCTTGAGGATTGTAATTATTACTTGTCGTATTTCTTGGTGAAGAGTGCATCAATCCACTCTTGGTCACCATAACCGAGTTCATTCTTCCAGTAATCAATAATTCTGGAATAGTCTGCATCTGAAAGTGTTGCAACTTTGATCATTGAAGAAGCTGCAGCAACCTTTACATTAGTGTCAAGATCAGAAGCAAGAACATTCTTGATATCGGATAACTTGTCAACTGCAGGAGTTGATGTTTCGCCCAATCTTGCATTTACATATTCGATTGGGAAACCTTCTGCAATCGCTTTAGCAGCAAATGCTCTTCTTGCAGCAGATGAGAATGCTTTAGCTTCTTTCATTTCTGAATCATTTCCACATTCACATTTTTTACCAGCATAAACTCCGCCACACTTTTCGCAAGTTTTGTCCATAGATGCTTCTTTTTCGTCTTCCATCTTTGCAGCAACTTTTTGAACCAATGCTTCTCTGTAAGCTCTTCTTTGTGCAAGCTTCAAATTGGTTTCTTGTTGCGCTTGAACTTGGCGCTCAATTTTGCCAGCTAAGCGAACTCTTCTCTCATGGCGAGCAGCTAAAATAGCATTCTTAAGATCTTCATCACCAGCAGCAATTGCAGCTTCTACCGCTTCAGCTGATAATTGTGATGCATGATTGAAATGAAAAGCCTTCTTTTCAGCCTTAGACTTAGGGCCTTTTCTCTTCATAGGACCTTTGCCTTCTGTTTCTTCTTCATCTTCATGATCTTCATGATCTTTATCTTCATGATCTTCATCATCATGATCTTCATCAGACTTGGATTTTTTGCCCTTGCCGTTCTCTTCCATCCACTTTCTCAAGCCTTCTGGAAGACCTTTCTTGGCTTCTTTCATATAACCTGATTTGTGATCCATACCAGCTTCATCATGATCATCATGATCTTCGCCTTGTAATCTATCGACTTCTTCATCGCCAATAGCATCAATAAGAGCTTTGAGACCCTTGTTCTCTTTTGGCTCTTTTGCTTCGGCTAATCTTTGGTTAAAGTTGTCCCAGTCAATTCCTTGGAAAACCAAGTCAGAATCAAGAGGATCTTCTTGAAATCTGTTTGGGAAAATTCTATCTGCCATAATTAATTTTTCTCCTCAAGAAAAAATACATTAAGAAAATTTCTAATTTTAATGCTCAAATTCCTTTAATGCATCCATTTATGTTTTTTTACTGAAAATTACTTTCTTGCCCTTCAAAAACAATTTATCTCCAACACCGATGCCTAATTTTTTGAACAATCCTTTCTTTGCTTCTACAACAAATACAACATTGTTCGAATCTGGATATACAGATTTAGGGTCGTCTGCTTCCATATCCTTAATATCCACAATCTTATGATTTTTATCTAAAAAAGCTAAAGATAATGGAAAAGAAACATTCTTATTCCAAAATGAATAGCAATCTGGATAATCAAAAGTAAAAAAAACTACTTCGTAATCATCCAAAGGCTCGGCATTCATTAAGCCTTTAGTACGTAATTTATCTGTATCTGCTACAAATCTAACATCGAATTCATCACGGAATTCTTTACTAGCGAGTCAAGAACCAACTTTCTTAAATTTGTTTGAAGATGCTTTGACACTTCTAGCTTCTTCAAGATCAAATCTATCTTTTGTTCTTTGTTTTCTAAATTCATTAACATTATCGATACTTAAATAATGGTCACGTAATGCTAATTTCGCTCTTTCTGTAAGTTCTACAGACCTTCCATATCCAGTAAGTAAACCTGCTGTTTTGAGGGCTAAAAGATCATTGTCAGAAATTTCTGTTGGTACACCACAAACTTTGCTGTCTTTGTGTAAAGCAACATAACTAGCTGCAGTAACTAATGCATCTGTGTTTGCATCAATAGACTTGAGCATCTCTAAATACTTTTCATTCAATTTTGCAGCTTCAATTTTCTTTGGAGCTTGTGAAACACCCAAAAGTTGAATTTGAATATCTGATAGTCCAAGGCCTTCCATTGATGGTCCGTCAAATAATTCTGCATGTAAATCTAAAGAATGAACTGGTTTAATTGGTATAGGCATAATTTATTTCCTTATCTGTATGGTATTCTGTTTTTCCAAGCATTCCCTTCATCAACATTTTTCTCATATGTTTCTTCCCAGGAAAATTTATCGCACAAATCTTCTCCGCTATGAATTGCCATAGAGGGACTAGAAGCTGGATTACCTGGATCGACATAAGCTGGGCCAGGTACATTATCAGGACCATGTAATTGTCCTTCAATATTTTGTCCATCTTGCTCACCGCCCAAATCACGGTATTCAGGAACTCTTTTTCTTGGATTAATCTTTTGTCGCCAAAAATCGTTTTGTTTAGTTTCTTCTTCTATATCTTCATAAGGAACTAAAGATACGTTTGGTGATTGAGTGACAGATTGTTGAGGGTAGTATTGAGCAATTTTTTCAAACAAACTGTCAGCACTATAATAATGCCCAGTTTTATCTAATCTTGAACAGACCTTGATTAATGTTTGAATTGATTTTGCATCCATAATTTGTTCTTGTTAAATAAACCTTAACTTACCTTTAAAAAGTATGACCACTGATTCCAAAAAAGGCTGATCCATCGTAAACTTCTTCTGTACCTTTATCTTCTTTATTTGTAGGATCAATATAATTTAAATACGTTGTATCTTTTTTGTTTGCATTCAATGCCTGTTCTGTGGTGATATATGGATTCGATTCTTTGGTGGCTTGTGATTGTGGGGCTATATCTTTTGGAGCGTGGACATTTGCTTTGCCATCAGGATCAGGATAAGAAAGCAAAGTATCCTTAAGTTTATATTCTAGGAATCCATCATGATCTGGAGTATTAACAGTCATTAAGTCTTCAATATATCCATCAAACTCTTCACCGTGAGTAAGAATAGGAGTCTTGCCTATTGGAGCATATGAGAATTGTTTTTCATCAAACTCATTTCTATTTTCAGGATACTCATCAGTGATTCTATTTCTTCTTCTAACTGCATAGTCTTCAGCTACACGATTAATAGCTTGATCAGAAATAGCAAAATGCAATCTTTCGGGCTTATCAGGATCTTTATAATCCTCTCTATCATATTTGTAATCTTTATTATATTTATGACGATCCTCTAAAGATTGCTCCATAGTCATCATATGTTCATCTTTGGGGCGATAGTGTTCTTTGATATATGCTGGACTATTTTTAATTAAATCTGATGCAGCATTTTCAAGTGATTTTTTATAATTATGAAGTTGAGCTCTAAATTTCGCTCTCATTCTTTCTTCAGGTGTTAATTCATAAGGAATTAAATCTTCATAATTTTTATGTTGAGGAGTAAGTCTCGACTCAATATTTACATCTCTTGTATCAGGTTCAATGTGGGTTCTTCGTAACAATTTATCAAAGCTTGCATCTTCATCTACATATAGATTGATTTCATGTCCACCCCTATTTGATCCACCACGACCAATAGGACTTCCACCAGGCTGATAAGGAGAACCATTGCCTCCACCGCCTACACCACCAAATTGAGCTGTTCTGATATTGTTAGACATAATGATTTGTTCTTATTATTTAAAAAATTTACCTTTATCGTCTATTTAGATTAACCATTTTTGATTTTGGCAATCTGACCATAATTTTGGATGTAAGACACTCATAAGCTACTGCAGCAACAGCATCACAAATATCATCTTTGTAACCAGAAAGAGCTTCAATGTAATATCTTTTACCCTTCCACTTCTTTTGTAAAAATAAAAATTGAATTTTTGCTTCTTGAATTTCATTAAGTGAAATTAATCTGTTATCTGAATCTCTATACTCGCCTCCAGATAAATCATAAATATCAATTCGATCATCTCTTATTAATTGCGATAATTCTGTGTAAATTTTTTCTTTGTATTCTTTATTAAATTGTCTTTCTACAATTGGGATTCTTCTCGATTGTAAAGTTATAATAGAAGATTGTGAATTCCATTGATCAATAGAAACCTGTTTGAATTTAAATTTTCTGTGCAATTCAATTACATAATCTTCAACATCTTTTTCTTTAACAGGTTGATTTTTTGTTCTAGGATTCCAGAAGTGAATATGGTCAATCACAACTCTCTTTAATGGCTGAAAATCAGGACCAATTTGACCATACATATTCTCGGTATGAGCGATTACCAGAGCATAATAATCAGAAGTTCTAGCAGGATCTAAATGACAAAAATATTCAAAATGTCCTTCTGCCATTTCTTTTCTTTTAACCATAGACATCGAAGAAAACATTCTGTCAACATCCTCGGAGTTAAACATTGGGTCAGATGATGAAGCACCAAATTCTGCACCATATTGCATTTGAAATTCTTGTGGATCTTTTTTCTTTTGACCATCTAACCATTCTTTATCGATGTTTGGATTAGTAAGCCAGGTGGGAAGTCTCATCACAAGTGTAGTAGGATCATCTTGCCGATTTTCATGCAAATCATAAAGTAATCCAAGAGGTCCTTTAGGGTTGGAAAGAAGCATCATTTTTCCATCTTTGCCAAATGTAGCAAGAGATGGTTTCAAATCATCATAAAGAGCATAGTCAACACCAGATTCAGGATTATCTCCCGCCATAGCAGCAACTTCGTCCATAATGATTGTCCAACAAGTTAAACCAACAAGACCTGAAGCATTACTGGAACCGCATCGTAATACCAAAGAACCCGCAAAAAGATTGATATTTTGCTCTTTTCTTCTTACATTCTCTTCTCTGTCATGTTCAGTGTAAAATCGCATTTCAAGCTCTGTATCTTTGCCGATATAAGGAGCAAAAAATGGAGAAGCTAAAACTGTTTGCTTAATTTTAGAGAAGATTGCTTTTTTAGCCTGTTCTTCATTACGAGCAACGTTGAGAATAACAACTTCATCAAATTCCATCAAACCATATCTTGTTTGAGGATGGCCCATAGAAATTAGTCTATATAATTCATAAAGAGCCATAGCAGACACAAGGAACGACTTTCCAGAACGTCTTCCAAGTACTAAAACTAATTCTTCAAATTTGTATCTTTTAGTGCATTTGTCTTGAACTTGCATTCTTAGTTTTGGATCAAACTCTTCAGAGTAAAGTAAATCAAATTCACTTTGAAATCCATCAATAATTGGTCTTGCTTCTAATACTTCTACTTGTCTTTCTGCATCAGGATTGGTTGCCTCATCTTTAGCAAATTTATATCTCTCATCTCTAACATTTCCGTCAAGACGTTTGCATTGTAAACAAGGAGAATTGACAACATTAAAAATTGTTTTAAATTGCCTACCTTCTGAACGAGCTTTTAAAAAATCATTCTCATTCTTATGAACATAATCCCAAACACATCCTTTGCAATCTTCTTGATTGTCAGATTCATCTATAACTAGATTGGTATTACCTTCTTGCCCCATATAAAAACACTTAAGAATAAGTTTTTGCCAAGGATAAGGTTTTAGATTACAAAAATAAGGATGCTCAATAAATGTAATGATATCTACAATTTGATCAGGATTAAATCTGTCTTTGTTTGGTTTGATAGGAGGAGCTACTTCTGATCTTGTAGCAGGAGCAATTTCATCAACAAAATCATCTGCATATTCAGTACCCTTGAATAATTCTGTTACTGAATTGGCTTGCTGAAGTAATTGTGTTCGTAATTCTGCGGGAGATTTAGGAACTTGGGTTTGTTTTCTCATTAATTATCTTGTTGAATTTTTTCTCTTAATGCAACAATTTCTTCTCTGATGATTCTTTTGTCATTTTCAGAATCCATCTTTTCGTGCAATTTAGCAAGAATTTCAAAAATGTTGATATTATAAATACCTTGATTGTCTCTAACTTCTTTAAGATGCAAAATTTTGGAAATTAATTTTTCTACCATTGCTGCTCTCTTAAGTTTCATATCATTATTTTTAGAGCAGTCAATTCCTCTTACATCATCAAGTTCTACAAGCAAAGCGGTTAGAGCAAGATGGTGTTCACGGAAAATCCAAGGGGCAATTAATTCTTCCCGTTGTTCGTAATTCTTAAGACCTGAAGTTGAGATTTTTTTGAAATCACAGTGTTGTTCCATATGAGTATTAATCTGCATCCAGTTCATCTGTGCATCAAAATACTGCTGGAAGAATCTAATTACTGATTGATTTTTACGTCCTGAATCAAGATATACGTGTTCTACTAAATCTCTGAAAGGCGAAGTACAAATTGCGCATCGTGGTTCCAAAAATTGAGGATAAGATATATCACTCATATTATCAGGAGGAAGAGGCATTAAAGGTTTATCACCTTCTTTTAAATCCCTGAACATTTTAGATGGTTTTTTTGGCCCTTCATCGGGAACAATTAGTGCATCTACAGTTTCTTTTTTTGATTCCATTTTTATAGTTATACAAAACAAACAAGCCGCTGAAAAGCGGCTTGTTCTATAGTTTAGAGAGAGAATTAGTCTTTTAGAGCTCTTTTTAATCTTTGATATGGGGAAACTGTATCAGCAGCTTTTACCATATATTCATCAGCAAGTCCAAAATCAACGTAATTTCCACCAATAAATTTGTCGCTTGATGAAGTTGCATTTGATAAATCAACTTCAGCGCTTCCCTTCTTCATAGATACAACAAATTTAGTTTTAGAAGCGGTCTTAATTTGTGCTTCTTGAGATTGTGCTAAAAGAACATTGTTGAGCAATGTTTCTTCAACAAAAGGCTTCAAAGATGCGTGGAGATTGCCTCTGCCAGTTCTACTTTCTTTAGCAGCCTCTGTAAGTCTTACCCAATAACCTAAGCCCTTTTCATCTGTCTTTACAATAGAATGAGGACCAGTGCAAAGTCTCTTGACAAATTCTTTTGCAGATAATTTAGTCAATGATCTTTCAATAACAGGAGCACAGTCAGAATACTTTGTTGGAACGACAGCAACTTCGACAGCAGTGTTTTGTTCTACTTCTTCAGTAGAATCAAACAACTTGGAAGCAACTCTATTAGCAATTTCCAAATCAAAATTATCAGCTGCAAGCAATTCTACAACTTCGGACTTATCGAAACCTTGATTTTTATATTTTTGAGCTTGACTATTAGCTACAACAAGAACGCCATCATGATGTGAACGTAATTCATTGCGCCAGTTGTAAATCATGTCATTTGTGTTGTTTTCAGACACTTCTCTAATCTCCCTTAGATTTTTTTGATCCCCACCAATAAAGGACTTAATTAAATAATAAAACCTCCAGACGTACTTGTAATGTCTTAGAGGTTTTTGTGGAACATATTTATATAATACGAAAAATCAAAAAATATATTCCATTAATCAAAAAGAAAATCTTTTCCTAATATATTTTTCATTTGTTCAAGTGCTTTGGATAATCTTTTGGAAAATGCACCTTGAGTAATTCCAAGTTTTTCAGATGCTTCTTTTTGATCTAATTGCTCAAAGAAATACACTTGTATTACTTCTTTGCTTTTGTCATTTAATTTTTCAAATGCTTGGTGAATACATATAACATTGTCAATTTTGTTAAATGGATCATCGTATTGTTCAATAAATTCAACTTCTTCTACCGATTCTTCTTTCGTAAAATACTTATCAGAAATATATCTAAATAAATTTATATCAATTCTTGTTGATAAAAAATAAGAAAAATAAGAAAGTTTAGGGTCGTATTGATCGATTAGCTTGATAAATACAAATAATGTGTCACCTAAAATATCTTCTCTGTAAGGTGATAATCTAGGTTCTTTATATAAAATTCTTTTTACTGATGAAATGAATAATGGTTTATAAAATTCATAAAGCTCATATAAAGCCGAATCATTACCAGCTTTGTATTTAAAAAGTAGTTTATTAATTTCGTCGTAGTTATGATCGGCCATATAAAAATTATACAGTTGCCAGTTTTGAAATTAATATAGGCACAGAATGATTTACAGAACCATTAGTACGTAAATCAACAATACTATTCACTACCATAGTAATCATTTTAGAAAATTGTGATGGACTATATAAATTTTCTTTGCTCGATTGTATACGAATTCTTATTGGATTTTGAGCTTTGACAGTAAACGTAGGCTCTTTGTATTCATCATCTAAATACTTTCCTAAAAGATCACGTAATTCAACAATTTCTTGCACTTCTGTCAATGGATGAAATGTCTTATTTGTTTCTGATATAACAAGCATAAAGTTCAATTGACTTAACAGAACTAATAAAAAACCTTGTTCACCCATAGAGTCAATAAGAAGATCTATCTTTGTCAAGCAATAATCAAGATCTTTGTTCATCAGTTTATCGATAAATTCGAATATGTCGCATTCTTCATTGAAAGAAGCATTTGTAATATCACGCAGAAATATTTTATCTGTGTAGGATATGATCTTTTCTAATTCTTTAAATAAAATATCAATGTCATAGCATAAGATTTCTTTCTTACTACCAGATTGCTTTGATTTAATACGTAAAATAGGGCAGATTTCAACAAGATGATTCAAAGTCTCACCGTTAATATTTGCATTATTTTTCATAACAAAATTATTGATATGGCGCTTTAATGAATTTGAATCACCAACTAAAGGATAACTACAATCAAAAATCAAGTTATTCTTTTTAGCTTTAGCAATGAGAGACAATCTTCCATCAAAACTGTCATCCTCATACAAAATGATATGTTTGATACCTAGCTTTTCACTCTTTTCCTGAATAAGCTTAATATCCTCATTAGATATACTGGTATGTATGTAAACGTTGTTGCTATCGAAGAATTTAGAATAACCATTGATAATCTTTTCAACATTGTTATCAATACAAAGAATAAGACCAGGGAATTCTTCCTTGATCTTATTCAATGCTAATGTAGTTGATCCGTAGTAAATTCTTGGAAACATATTAATCCATTGGGAACAGTAAATGCTTGAAGTTTTCTGCTTCTAACATTAGTAAAATGAAATCATTGTGCTTGATAAAATTAAGTTTTATCTTTTTGCTATCAAGCAAATCTAAAGCTCTTATCAAATGGGCAGATACATAAGACACTGAAAATAATTCATCATTATCAATTTCTATAGTATCTACCACAGCATTCTTTTCATTGCTATTTCCAGATATAACTAGTTTGTCAATATCTAAATTCAAGCTTATCATGTGAGAATTTGCAATGCTAGACACAAACTTTACAGACTTGACTAATGCATCTTTTTCTAATTCAAGAGATAAGAAAAATTCATCACTAAAAAATTGATTAAAATTGGAGAATATTTTTTCGAAAGTATTCTTCTCAAGATTACAAAATAATTCTCCACCATCCCAAGTCAGATAAAGCTTACTGTTATGTAGTGAAAAAACAACTCCTGATACTTTTTCAACATAATACAAAACGATATCAGAAATGTTTTTTGAAATTAGATATGAAGGTTGTAACTCATATTTCTTGCCAAATACACTAATTCTATGTTTGTCTGATGATTGAGTATTGATTTTGCCATCTTCAATAAACCAGAGAATAGAAGTGTAAGGATGTTCATCAAAATCAGGTGCACAAGAAAATGAAGTCATCTTAACACTGTGAACAAAATCATCAACAGTTATATCTAATGGCTCTAAATTACTAGAAAAATCCACTGTAAAGTTATCGACAGGAGCAGAAGCCAAAGACACTCTGGTTTTCTTATTGCCAAAGATAAGCATGTTTTCTTCAGCATTATAAATAAATTGAATCTCTTCGGTTGGGAAATTGTTGACTGCATTATAGAAAGAAGAAATGTCCAAACCAAAAGTTCCATCTTCTGTTGGTTCGACATTCTTTAGTAAAAATTTAGAGCAGCAAAAATTGTTCTCTGATTGCACATAAAGTTTGCCATCAGAAGAATGAAAAATAAGACTACTCGATGATGTTTTATTTTCACGCATCGACAGTTTAGATTTTTCAATTTTATTAAGTAAGGCAAAACATACAAGATGCTCTGCCTTATTCAATTTAAATTTCAATGTAGTTGCCCTTGGAATTGGATATATACACCAGGAAGAACCATTCCAACTTCTTTCCAAATATTAGAAACAAATGTATCTTCATTTGCACAAGAAATCAACATATTATTTTCATAATAATTCCAAGCACTATCAACTTGTCGAAGAACATCCATTTTGTTGACAATAAGCTTTGTGACACCATTCATTTGACAAGCAGTTATAACTTCTTGGATGTTTAGCCAGTCGATTTGTCTTGGTCGTCCGGTCGTGGCTCCATACTCTTGACCAATTTCTCTGAGTTGCTCAAATCGCTCGTCATCTTTTTGGTATCCTTTAGCTCCAACATAGGTAGAATAACACTTGATGACCCCGACAACATCCCGTACTTGCATAAAATTGAAACCATTATTTAATACTGCTCCTACGCCAGTGTTTGAAGAAGTGACATAAGGATAATCACCAAAGTCAACATCAAGCCAATATCCTTGAGCACCTTCAGCTAAAAACTTCTTCGGTTCTGAGTGAATTAGATCGTGCATATTGACAAGATAAGGTGCCAATTCTGGAACATCTTTAGCACGAAGCCCTGTGCGACCAACTTTGTCTTTATAACAAGGGCCATTTCCAGTGCGAGTTGTTCCAATAGTTGTATCTTTGGAATCTTCTTCAATATGTTCTGGGGTAATTATATGGGCGTTTTCTGCAATCTTTAGAAGCGATGTGTCAAATCCAAATCCTTCAAGATACTCAAGTTCGTCAAATAATTTTTGCGTATTGATAACACAACCATTACCGATGACACTAGGAACACCATGCAGAATGCCGCAAGGAACAAGGTGTGTAACAATTTTCTCTCCATTGAGGTAAATTGTATGACCAGCATTGCCTCCACCATTAAAGCGGACAACATAATCATAATTACCAGTACTTACCATTTGGTTGGCAATTTTACCTTTGCCTTCATCCCCATACTGCATACCAATAACTACATCTACAATTGAAGTTTCCATAAAAGAATATTACCAAGCTACCCATTCAAAATCAAGGGCTTATGGGGATAAATGTAAAATAAAGTAAATATGTGGTACTCAAGAATTATCGAATCAGCAACTGCCTGGGATGTCCTTTCAACTAAAGAAGTTGTTTGGGGTGGCTCTTTTTCTAGAACATTTAAAGATTTTTCATTTTACGATACAAATCTAATGCCTACGATGACTGCTATGCTTAGGCTAATAGGAGATATCGAAAAAGGTAAAGGCAATGATTCTATACTTGAAAAGTATTTTGAAAAAGCAAAAACTGACCATAACGTTCTATCAGACATTGTAGTTTTTTGTCATAGCTTGTCAAAATTTATTGATGCTGAAATGAAAAAACAAGGTAGTTCTGCCAATACAGATATGATGAAAGTTTTAGATTTTCTTGGAAAACTTAATGAATTTTCAAAATCAAGAGGCTCTGACGGTTTAGAATTAGGACAAAGAATAAACGATTATGAAAATGTAAAGGGTGCTGTCAATAGTACTCTTGGTATGGGTTTCACTACACTTAACTTACTTTTGAGAAAAGGCACAAATCTTAATGAATCCTTAGCAATGTTTATTCTTCGTGGAGATGATATTACTAAATTAGGATATCCAATGTCTCAACAAAGAGATCTGCTAGTTTATCAAATTGTAGAAGCAAAACCTGAATTGGAATACTTTCAAAATCAAGAAAGTGTTGTAAATTTAATAAGACGTGGTGAAGGCAGTTTCTATTTACCAAATATTGAGGAATATATTTATTCAGGAATTAGTGAAAGTAATATTTTGCAAATTATTTTTGAACTATTACTCAAAGATTTTCCTCAAGACAAAGTTGCAAGTTTGTTAAGTGGGTTGCCAAACAAGTACAGAGTTGATATAGCAATCAAGATTGAAGAATACCCTGATTTTAATAAATTTAGCGAAATTATGGCTCAAAGATTATATTCTGCTATTGGAGAATATGATTTCAAATCTGATGTTATGCTTGTAAGAAAGCTGAAATCATTTAAAACATTTATTGCTCTTCTTGAAAGTAAAGGGGATGAATGTACCCCTTTGTTCATAATTAAGGGACTTGTCAAACCAGAGACAATAATAAAGTACTTAGAAAAAAATCCTGAAGATTTTGAAAAGTTTGACATTAATCTTTTGAATAGTCTCGGTGAACAAGTCAAAAATAAAATTATCGCAAAAGGCACTCAAGCTAAAGAAAGAATTCAAAATGACGGTTTTGCTCTTTTAGAAAAAGCACAAAACGAAGGTGTCATTCAAGTGATGAAAGCATCAGACACTTCTTATAATTATGCATATGGAAAAGGTCCTAAAAATGAAGTAATTCCAGAAGGTATGTCAGAAAGTGAAAAAAGACAAAAAGAAAAGTCTGGCGAAATTTTTGGAAAAGTTTATCAATCTTATGAAGATCGCATGAAGCAAGAAGCTCCTTTTGCTGGTGTAAGTGAAGATGATATTCAGAAGTACGCCGATCAAATGGTGATAGTTGAATTTAGTACCTGGAGTCTTAAAGACTTCATGAACAGAAATAATATTCCAAAACTAAAGATAGGCCCTGTAGATTTTACAGATGAAAAATGGGGTGGTTTATTTGTACCAAAATTTCCAACTAAAGACAGAGGCCCAGTACCAGCAATTATTATGAAAACTGATATTTGGAGTCAGTTAGCATATCATCAAGCTTTAGCAGAAAATATTGGTATGAATCCTCAACATTACCTGGAAGCAACAAAAAGACACGAAGTTGCACATGCTTTGCAATACTTACAATCTGGAGACTTGACTATGCAAGACTCCGTTGCATTAAATCCTGAATTAACTCCAGAAGAAGCATATATATCAAATCCTTCTGAACTTTATGCAATGATTCATGGGGAAATACCTTATCTTTCCAAAATATTTGATGCACATATTGGCAATTTGATGTCAGATCCAAAGATCTATCAAGCTTCCAAAGAACAATGGATTTTAGATATCCAAGATGAAATGGTGCACTTAATGTCTGGTGGAACAAACGCTAGAAGATTACTGGAAGATATGGAGTCTGGTAGATTTGGAAATTACACAACATCTACAGGTCAAACAATAAAGCTATCAGATCCACTTGAAGCAATTAATAAAAAATTACAGCGCCAAAGAAATAAACTTGAAATGATTTTTCATGAGACATTTCAAATTCAAGGAAGAAGAGATTTTAGAAGAGGCCTAATTGCTAAAAAAAATCAACTGGTAGGACAAATTGAATCTACCCCTATGTATTCTCCCGAAAGAACAAAGCTTGAAGAAGAACTTCAAAAGGTTCAAACAGATTTAGTAGAATCAGGAAGAATGCTTATTTTTGACGTAAAGGACGTTTCGGAAGCTGTAGTTGAGGGATATATTGCTGATTATTATTCTAAAATTACAAAGGCTGTTGCAGATGGTTTACTCACAACAGATACTATCAATCCTGAAGGAGCAGACAGAAAATTAGAAAATGAACAGTTGCGTGAGCAATCAAAGAAACAAGAACCACCTACAGCTCAAGATATAAAACAACATGCAAGATTTCAAATTCAGCAAACAGAGCCTATCCCAAGCGGTAGAAAAATTGATGTCATCATTCCAAGGTATAAAGGACCGGGGAGACCACCAGGTAATTTCCCTGGGTTCGATGATGCCGAGCAAGACGACCAACAAGTTGATATTACTATTGAAAGAGAACCTGATAAAAAGGCAAACGTCTTCAATTTTAGAAAAAGTTTAGGTTAAGTCTATATCTTTTTCTTCATCAAAAAATTCCCTGTCATCCACACCATTCATTTGATAATCAATGTGGGCATCAGGGAATTTTTGTCTTATTCTGCTTATTGCTTCGTCTTTGCTGTAATCTTCTAGTGGTAAATTAGTGGTAAAAACAACCTCGTGATGAATTTCTTCGGCATCTTCTTCATCACTATATAATTCTTCTAATCCTGGGATAGATAACTGATCTGTAATTAGTTTACCCTCTTTATCAGACCCTGCTGATAATGCCTTAAATGACAAAGGATCCATAAAGAAAAATTTCCAAACACCACTTTCAGGAAATAATAAAATTTGAGGATAAAGCTCAAAATGTTTTCTTGTGCCTTTATGTTTGTCAGCAATTTGCTCTACAGGATCTTTTGAACGATCAAAAATAAATTTATCATCACCCAAAACTTCGATAGGATCTTTGCCTTCTTTTCTTGCTCTAGTCAATGCAAAATCAGAAAATGTTTCAGGATTCTTATATACTTGATCGAAATCTAAATCAGAAGCGTCAATTGCTACTTTGGTGAATTTATCAGCAAGCTTAAAACAGCCTAAATTATCCAAAATAGATGCTGTGTGAAGAAAGTTAAACATACTTACTTCTTTGGCATTTTGTGAGAGGCATCCTTTTTCTCATCATCTTTGAATTGAACATAAACTTCGGATGCTTTTTTTCTGATACGAGTGAGTGCATTGTCAACACACTTGGCTGGAACATTTAAAGTATAGGAAATTTCTTTATATGATGAATTATGACCATACTCAACAAATATATCTGCTTCTAGTGGTGTGAGTTTATCCATCAACATTTCAGAGTTCAATTCTAATTCTTCTCTGACAATGAGATCTTCTACTAAATTTACTTCTGGAGATTCGTCATAAGGGTTTTTCTTATCAGGAATATAGTCTCCTAAAGAATGAAAATTGCCATCATCATTTAAAATAAAAGGAGCATCTAACGAAATAGAATCATTCAACGCTGAATTCTTCATTCTTTTCGCAGATGCTATAGCTGTGGCAAGATGTCTTTTACAAACTAAATTAACGCAAAAGTTCTTAAATGTTGTGTCTTTAGTGCAATCGTAGGAATTTACTGCTTTAAATACACCTAATCTCAATTCTTGCATTACATCTTCTCTGTCTCCACCGACAATGAAAAAGTGAGGTGCAATCTTCTTGAGATCTGGTTCTACCATCTTAAGCAGCTTTTTAAAGGCTGCTTCATTACCTGCTTTTGCTCTATTAACTATTCTTACTATTCTGAAATCTTCGGTTGCCATCAAAACTCCCGAAGGCACAATTCATCACAAAACTTCTTTTTACGCCTTTTCCCTATTTGCGTACTTTTCTATAATTTTGAGAACACCTGTAGTTGCAACAATGTCCTCAGAAACAGTTTGCCTTATGTCTTTTGAAATGTTATACAATTGTTCTGCGATATCTATAAGCAACAAAGTATCAACAGACTTGGCTATATTTTCTATATCTTCATCTCTTTCAACCTTTTTTGTTTTAATAACAACATATCTGAAGGCTGTAATGAAGATATTTGATGTTTCTGCTAATAAATTACCTAAATTTCTTCCCTCTGCGTTGGCTGATTGAATTAATCTAAACGCATTAGCAAAATCTTCGTTGATAATTGTGTAAGAAAGATCAATTGCAAGCTGTTTTGGTGATCTATCAAGCAATTCTCTGATGTTTTCTTCAGATATATCTTTGTAAGAAGCTTGCTCAAGAATAGATAATGCAGTTCTAGCACTTCCTTCAGCATCAATAGCGATAAGATCTAATGCATCTTCTTCAAAAACAAGATTTTCTTTTTCGCAAACATCCGCAAGTAGTTCAACTAAATTTTGTTTAGTCAACTTCTTCATCATAAATGTTTGACAACGAGTATGAATAGCACGAAGAATCTTGTGAGGATCTGTGGTGCAAAAGAAAAACTTTACATACGCTGGTGGTTCTTCAGTAAGTTTGATAAGAGATGTCTGTGCTTGAGTGGTAAGCATTTGAGCTTCATCAAGAATGAAAATCTTATATTTACCTAAGGTTGGAGCAAGACGAGATAATTGAACAACATTTTCTCGGATGTGATCAACACCATTATTTACAGCACAATTGATTTCATAAACATCTGGATGCTCGTCATTCAAGACCATATCTTTTAAGTCGTCTTGGTCATCATTACAAAGAAGATGGGCTGAAGCAACACGAGCAAGAGTTGTCTTGCCAGTACCAGGAGGACCAGCAAAAATATAGGCGTGAGTAGTTCTGTTATTCTTAATTTGAATTTCAAGAATTTCTGCTGATTTACTACCCTTTATATCTTTAAATGTTTTAGGGCGATATTTATTGTAATAGCTTTGACTAATCATCATCTTCCATCGGTAATATAAGAGGTAAGGCGTGAGTACCTTCTAAAAGAGAGGGCAAACCTTCCTTCGACATCCAATAAGGGCCAAATCCAGATCTAACAAAATATTCTGTAATAAAGCCATAATCTTGAACATCGAATGTACGAATTTTACCATCCAATGAGGGACTTATCGAATATAAACAACGGAAAATAATCCATTCCTTTTTAGATTGTTCTAATTCTTCCCACAAGTCAGACCACACACCAAGACAGTAAACTTTTCCATTACCAAGAGATTGTAAAATTCCTCTAGCCCAAGATTGAGTTAACCCCGACATAATATATGGCGGGGCATTCTTTCCTTTATATCCATCCATCTCTACAAAATGAACTAGATCTAAATTTATATATCCTAAAAATGGATAATATTTAGAAACGAGCTTTTCTGCAATTTCTTTACACTCAATGGACTCAATAAATTCTGGATCACTCATAATGATAATTGTGTAACTGCTACTACTTGACCATTATCATCTCTGATGGCAGATGGGCCTGTATCAACGCAGAAAACATCCTCACGATCAAATGGAATGAATTCCATTGTGACTCTACTGACGATGTAATAAACACCATCTTCAGGATCAGGCAAGTTTACAATCTTTTCAAAATGCGTTTCTGCAATTGGAATACCTGCAACTTTACCAATAATTCTTTGCTTGGTTTCTACAAAGCAAGGTTTATCTGCTCTTGGTAAAGTTCCAAATCCCGAAACTGTAATATCGTGACCAATAAGATTTACAAATTTCTTGAATTCTGCATACATCATAAATCTATACCTGTAATACCCTCATTACGGGCTGGCTGATAAACAAAAGCAGATTTATCACCATTGGCTCTCAAGTCATTTATAAGAACTCTAGAACCACCACCAATACCCATAACTAATTGATCGTAAACAATTCCAGCATAAGAAAGCTGCTTGACTGTTACATCACGCAAACTTTCTTTTCTGCCAGTAGTGAGAATAATCTTGAAGCCTTTACTATCCCATTCACGAATCTTGTCTACAGTTCCGTGAATAATTTTTGGTTGATATCCAGGCTTCGCAATTTCAGTAGGATCGCCTTGCTCCCAAAGTGTTCCATCTAAATCACAAAAAATCGTGTAATTTTTTGTAGCTTGATCAATATTGTGTTCCATTACTTGCCTGTGCTACCCAATCCACCCTTACGAGATGTCTTATCAGTCTTTCCAAACTCTTCAACTTCAATAAGTTCGTGATCGGCTAACTTTGCCACAACCATTTGAGCAATTCGATCACCGTGCTTAATGGAAAATGGAATCTTGTTGTGATTGATGAGAATTACCTTAAGCTCAAAATCTTCGCCATCACCACAATAATCACTGTCAATAGTACCTGGAGTATTAAGAACAGTAACACCAAATTTAGCAGCCAAACCAGATCGAGGGCGAATTTGAATTTCGTAACCATTTGGAATATTTACATTAAGACCAGTTGGGACGATCAAAGTTGAATGTGGAGCAACAAGTGTTTGCTCATCATAAGAATCTTTTAGCCAAGCACAAAGGTCATATCCTGCTGCACTTTCGGTGGCCTTCTTTGGAATAACCGCATCCTCACGAAAAGCCTTGATCTCAACTGTTGCTTTAGGACCTGATACTGTGACCTGCCCACTTCCTGATGTTGCCATATTAAATACCTTCCTCATTCTTAATCATATCTGCAGTAATTTCTTCGGCTTCTGGATTGAATATAAGAGACAATGGATGCTCACGATTCTTGAGAGCAATCGTAAAATTAATTAGCTCACGACCTTCTAAATATCGATCCATCTTTGTCAAATCTTTAATATCTTCCAGCGATAACACAGCAGTATACACTCTTTCAGACTTTACATCTTGAAGTTGAAGCCAAATAAATTGGACGATTGTAGGCTCATCTTCAGTGCCTTCATCTTCTTTCAATACTGCATCTAAAATTTTTACTTCTCTAACTACTGATTTTGCCATACAAGGATTATATCTTATAAATAGTAAAATGTAAATTATGTGGTACCGATTAGCTCAAGATCAAAATGATATTCAAAAATTAATTAACTTCTTTATGAATAAATATCCTGAAGTTATCTTGAGAATTACAGAATTTGAAAACAAAATCAAGTTAGATAAAATATTCATTCCTAAAGAGATGAGAGGTATGGGTATAGGAACAGAAATAATTGCTGCTCTTAAGGAATACAGTCAAAGAGCAAACAAACCTATTGTTCTTAATCCTGAACCTGAAAAAGGTAAAAAAGGTGCTCTTCAAAGATTTTATGAGCGAAATGAATTTGTAGATAATGCTGGAAGAAGAAAAGATTACGATTTGACAGATACATTTTCTAGAACAATGTATTACAAACCAAAATAAAAAAGAGGGGATTTCTCCCCTCTTTTTTATGCTCCGCAGCTTTCGCAATCTGGATTATCTAATGAACAGACTTTTGCAGTAAATTCATTAGGGTCAAAATCCTTCATTTGCTCCACTTCTTTAGGTTTTTCTACCTCTTGGATTGATGCACTAGAAAGATCAATTCCAAGGCCCTTTAATGCTTGTGCTTTTGGCTTGACACGTAAGTAATACATACCTGTCTTCAAACCTAATTTCCAGCCATACATATGAGCAGAAGATAATTTACTTGCAGTTGGTTCAGCCATAAACATATTCAATGATTGTGATTGGTCAATGAAGTATGAACGATCACGAGCCATTTCAAGAAGAGACTTACCCTTCATCTCCCAAACTGTCTTGTAAACTTCTTTGATATCAGTTGGAATTTCAGGAATGTTTTGAACTGAACCATTCTCATTGAACAATTTCAGTCTAACATTGTCACTCCAAATACCAAGATTGACAAGATCTTCCACCAAATGCTTGTTGATAACAGCATATTCACCACTCAAAGTATTACGCTTGTAGAGATTGGTAGTGAAAGGCTCAAAACACTCGTTATTTCCAAGAATTTGTGCAGTTGAAGCAGTAGGCATTGGAGCAACAAGAAGTGAATTTCTCAAACCAAATTGCTTGATTTCTTCTTTGAGCGCTGAAAAATCCCACATACCGGAAAGATCATTCTCATCAAGTCCCCATAAGTCATATTGTAATGAACCTTGAGATGCTGGAGATCCTTCAAAAGACGCATAAGAGCCATATTTCTTTGCCAAATCCTTAGATGCAGTAAGAGCAGCAAAGTAAATTGTTTCAAAGATATCCTTGTTCAATTTACGAGCTTCTTCTGATTCAAATGGAAGACCCATCATTACAAAGGTATCTGCCAAACCTTGAACGCCTAAACCAATAGGACGATGCTTAAGGTTTGATGCCTTTGTTTCTGGGGTTGGATAGTAATTTACGTCAATAACCTGATTCAAGTTGACTGTTGCTTGATAAACAACATCAAACAAGAATTTGAAGTCATACTTACGTAATTTCTTATCCTTCTCACGAACCTTACCAGATGGGATAATTACATACTTTGGTAATGCAATAGAAGCAAGATTACAAACAGCGGTCTCATTCTTGTCTGTATATTCGATAATTTCAGTACAGAGGTTTGAAGACTTGATTGTTCCAAGATTCTTTTGATTACTCTTATAGTTGCATGCATCTTTGTAAAGCATGTAAGGAGTGCCAGTTTCAACTTGTGAATCAAGAATCTTCTCCCATAATTCACGAGCCTTGATAGTCTTGAGTGCTCTACCCTCTGCTTCATACTTCTCAAAAAGTTCAGTAAAAGCTTTCTTATCTGGTGAATCGTAAGCATCGATCAATCCTGGAACTTGATCAGGAGAGAATAATGACCAATCACCATCAGCCTCAACACGCTTCATAAACAAGTCAGGAATCCACATAGCCAAGAACAAGTCTCTAGCACGTAATTCTTCCTTGCCTTGATTCTTACGAAGGTCAAGAAATTCAAAAATATCTCCGTGCCAAGGTTCGAGATATACAGCAATTGAACCCTTACGCTTCCCACCACCTTGATCAACATATCTAGCAGTCTCATTAAATACCTTGAGCATTGGGATAATTCCATTTGAATATCCATTAGTACCCTTGATATAACTGCCCTTTGCACGAATCTTATGGATGTTGATACCAATTCCACCAGCAGATTGAGAAATCAAAGCACAATCTGAAAGTGTCTTGTAAATGCCAGGAATACTGTCATCATCAATATCAAGCAAGAAACAAGATGATAATTGAGGGCGATTAGTTGAAGCATTGAAAAGAGTTGGGGTAGCGTGGGTGAAAAGACCTTGAGAAAGCATATCGTAAGTCTTCTGAACCATTTCCAAATTATCACGCCAAATTCCAACAGCAACACGCATATAGAGGTGTTGCGGAGTTTCTGCTGGCTCGTTATCAATCTTCAAAAGATAAGACTTACGCAATGTCATAAAACCGAAATAATCAAAATTGAAATCTCGATCATGGACAATCATTCCATCTAATTCTTGAGAATACTTCTGGATGACATCATAAACTTCATCAGAAATCATTCCAGCCTTTTCACCAGTCTTTGGGTTGATGTATTCGTAAAGCTTCTTTGCTATGACAGAAAAATCTTTTTCTACATTTTTATATAAAGCTGTAATTGCAATACGAGCAGCAAGTTTTCCAAAGTCAGGATGTACGGTGACCATTGATGCAGCAGTTTCAGCACTCAACTGATCCAATTCAGTGCTAGAAACACCATCATAAAGACCAGATACAACCTTGGTGCTTACAATGTCTGGATCTACACGTTCATTCAAGCCATATGTAAGCTTCTTGATACGTGAGGAAATTTTCTCTAACTTCAATGGCTCCCTTGAGCCATTACGCTTGATAATATCCATAACTAAAAGTCCTCATCGAATGAAATTTGCTCTTGAACTTCACCAACGCCACTCTTTACATAATCTGCAACACGCTTCTCAAAGAAGTTGGTCTTGTTCTGTAAAGCAATATTAGCCATAAAGTCAAAAGGGTTCTCTGTATTATAGACTTTTCCTACGCCTAAATCCATCAACAGGCGGTCAGAAACATACTCTAAATACTGCTTCATCAATTCAGAATTCATACCAATCAATGAGACAGGCAATGCTTCAGTGATAAATTCTTTTTCAATAACAAGAGCAGAGTCAATAATTTCAAGAATACGCTCACGAGAGAGTTTGTTCTCGATATGATTCTTGTAGAGATGAACTGCAAAGTCAGTGTGTAAACCTTCATCACGAGAGATCAATTCATTGGAGAAAGAAAGACCTGGCATCAATCCACGCTTCTTAAGCCAGAAAATACTACAGAACGAACCAGAGAAGAAAATTCCCTCAACAGCAGCAAAGGCAATAAGGCGCTCTACAAATGATTCAGAACCAATCCACTTAAGAGCCCATTCTGCTTTCTTTTGGACAGCTGGAACTGTGTCGATGGCGTTGAAAAGATGGTTTTGCTCTTCTTTGTCTTTGATGTAAGTGTCAATAAGAAGGGAATATGTCTCGGAGTGAATGTTCTCCATCATAATCTGGAAACCATAGAAGAATTTAGCTTCTGTGTACTGCACTTCAGCAACAAAGTTCTCTGCTAAATTTTCATTTACAATTCCATCAGATGCAGCAAAAAAAGCCAAGACGTGCTTTACAAAATGCTGCTCACCTTCGTTTAATTTAGCCCAGTCAGTAAGATCTTGTGCTAAATCAATTTCTTCAGCAGTCCAGAAAACCTGCTGTGCTTTCTTGTAATAATTCCAAATGTCGTGATGTTCGATTGGGAATAAAACGAAACGATTTTTATTCTCTTGAAGTATTTTTTCCATATTTTTTGACAATAAAAAATACCTGAAAGAAATCTATCAGATATTTTTTATCCCTTCCTTTATTTAGTATGAGGTATTAATTCTAATTTTGCAACTCAAACGGGTCCAAATTCTTAAGCTTTTTGATTAATTCTTCTAGCCTCTTTTTATATAATCTGTTTGCAATAATATAATCTAACAATCTTTCTTGAACTAAAGATTTATCTAAGTTTTTTTCATCCAATGTTTCTAGAATTTCATCAACTTTTTTGTCAAAAGCAGTGTCTAAAATCATTTGAGCTTGTTTATCATCTGTCCGAAAACCAGAAGGATGAACGTCCAGAGATGACAACACAAACATTGGATTTAAGTTCCTAGACTCATCAATAAGGTTTGTCCAAGAATGGTATTTGCTGACTATATTATTCTCTTTTGGTTTAGAAAATTCCTCAACAGAAATGTTAATAATTCCGTTATTTTTCTTAGCAAAATAGTCCGATAGAAATTGTCTTTTTTGATCAAGCCAGCTACTTTTTCTCATCTCTTACAATGCAAACTTAATATCAATAGCAAAAATGCGTGTTGAAATTCCCTTTGTTTTCTTGCCAGCTACTTCAGCATTATATTCTGATTGACGACAAACTAAAACTGATCCATTAGTCAAACTTTCAACTTCTCTGGATGCTAATCTAAATGCAGTCATTGTAGAATTCAATGCAGTGGGGCCAACAGATAAAATTCTAACATATTCATGATCTTTTAGCACATGCAAAATACTACGACTTAAACCAACAGGATCAGTGGGTCTTCTTGTAGGATCTTCCGCATTTGGATCTCCTCCTCGTGCTTTTAATATCCTCGGATCATTTGTATTATTCTTCGGCTTGTCATTTGTGGCAATAGTGCTCACAGGTTCTTCAATTTTATCCATTTTTAGTTTTCCTCAATTCCAATAAGAGACATTTTCGTCTTTATATTTTCTACAGCTTTATTAAACTCTGAAGCAGTACAACCATACAGTTTTGAATCGTATTTTAGCTTTGAAGAGCCATTTAAGATTGTTGCAATAATTTTATTTTCAACTTCATCTAAACTCAAGTTCATCAAGTTATTTATTTTATTATCATCTTTTAAACTGTCGTAATAACAAACATCTTCATTGTCATCTTCTTCAGACATATAAACACTTAATGCTCTTGGTGAAACAGTTTGATAATCAGGATAAAGTTCATTAAATTTTTGAAAAAGCATAGATGAATGCTTAGATAAAATGTGTTTTCTGATAATTGCTGTTCTTTGAATTATCATACATTTCTCACATGATCCATCTTTTTTATTTTCACAATTTTCAAGACACTCATAACTTCTTGGCATTTTATGAGACTTGCAGAACGAACATCTTTCAAGTTCTTCTAAAATAATTCCAGTGTTTTTCAAATGATCCCAAAGAATATGATGATGATGAACTAGGATATGTGTGGAAAGAGGATTGACCCATTTTTCACAAATTGGGCATTTTTGAGACGGATTTCTTTTACCAGCATTATCAGCCTTAACTAAATTAATATAGTTGTGTTGTAATGCGCCGATAAAATAGTTTTTGAATTCCCCACTTCCTCCATAACGAGAAACTTTTCTCGTATTGCGGGGTTTCCAGTTTGATAAGACGTTGCAAAAAATCTTTATGTAATCTGATGCAAAATCTTCTTGTGAATCATACAAATAATGATATTGATTCCACCATTCTTGCATGTGTAAATAGGGCGGATAAAGCTTGCATACTTCTTTGTAATTTCGATCTATCCGCCATTTATTGCCCGACAGTAAAGCTTCTTGATATTTTAGAATGGCTGTTTCTAAATTCTCTTGAGTCCTTATCTTTGCTTGTTTTGTAATATCCTCGTTCACTTAAGATTCCCTCGTTGATATTACAATTATAGGTACTGTTTTTAAAATTAGAAATCAACCAGA
>JACCDU010345267.1_pt1 | contig 36392 bp, 29 predicted proteins | sample 7446081 | NCBI WGS metagenome assembly JACCDU01 (sample SAMN15323447, study PRJNA562643) | freshwater metagenome | isolation source: river surface water | place: USA:Blue River Watershed | collected 2017-08-17
ACGCCGGAGAAGGCGCCTTAGCCAACTCTTTGCTAAGAACCAAGCTAGAAGGAAAACCGCTTTACCAGCTCCAATACGGATCGCAAAACAAACCACTAACTTGGAATAACGTAGATAGGTATACAGCCGATAGAACGACATTAATAGATTGCTTCTTTCATACAATAAAAAAAGGCGGAATAGAATTTCCGCCTTACGAGAAAATGAAACTATGCTTTGAAGACTACCTAGCAGAGTACGAAGAAGTAACTCAGTCAGGTAAAAAAGTTTGGAGGCATTCTCCAAACTCCCCAGACGACTGCCTGCATTCTTCTGTGTTTGCATGGGTCGCCTGTAAAGTATTATCTCATGATCTAACTTTTTATTGATTATCTTTGAAGAAGTCTTCTTCTATACCTGAGATAACATTATTTAATATATCTCTAGCAGATTGTGTAAGCTCATCTGCTTTAGCTAGTAACTCATTAATACCTAGGATATCTCTCACCTTATCCTCATGTTCTCTATAAGCATCAAGAGCCTCATTGATAATAATGTAGGCCTTTGGTGTATTTAGGGGATAATCCCTAACCGCATCACCTGCCGGAGAACTTAACTCTACCCTGTACACTGCATCAAAAGGGAATATACCGCTGAAAGAATTTCCCTTTCTATCTGTACCATTGATGTACAGATTAACAATATCCATTCTGAATTTAGCTGCATCACTATTGTCTAACTTTAGAACAATACTGTCTTGGCCATCCTCAGTAACAATGTCATGCATTGCATCTTCATGTAGTAAATTCAGGCTAACTGATACAGTACCTTGATCTAAGAACTCACTTAGTAGTTCTGGAGTTGGTAATCTTTCTCGCATCTTAATCCTTGCTATTGAAAATGTAACTTCTTCTAACTCTAGCTAACAAATCAGCTAAGCCTAGCTTATTAGCTAATACCACAACCCCAGTAGGATCTTCAATTACTTCCGGAAACATAGACTTAATCTCTGTTCTAAGTTGCTTGAAATCTTCTTCTCGCTGAATAGCTAACCATACATCTGACTCTGTAATCCTTGGAGTAGCAGGTGTCTTTTGCTTAATCTTGGTTTCCATAACTTCTTCCTCTTTAACTTCTACTACTAGCTCTGGCTTTTGATCTGCCTTTACCTCGATAGTAGGTTCTTCTTGTACCTGTGCTGGCTCAATGGTAGTTGACTTTAATCTTTTAGTTCTCAAGAACCATTCAGCATTATTACCTAGACAATCAATTAATGCAAGAGATCGTCTATTTAACTCTGGTTCTTCTTCATAAGAAGAGAAGAAGAACGAACTTAAGCCCCTATTGATTCTTTCGATGTACTCAAGGGGCTCAACATGTCTTTGGGCTGGTTGTCTTCTAGATATTAAACTTTCATCTAGCAACCCAAAGATAGCAGCTAGCAAAAACCGCATATCTCTATTTTTAGCCTTGTTGCTTTTATTGCTGGAAATAACTGATTCTATTGCCTCAATATTTTGTGAAGCAATAGCTATGCGTCTATCAAATTCCTTAGATGAGTAAGGAACATATGTAACTTTATTAGAATATTTTCTAGCCATGGATAATCCTCATGTTTGTAAAGTAATAACTATATAACTAACTACCTAGCGAAAGCCTAGGCCTAACTATAGTGCGTATGCACAAGTAAATTAATATACAAGGAGCCCTGCTGGTTAAGAGCTTTAGTACTAGTTCTTGGTAATTCCATACAGGTTAAACAGCCCCATAGGGGCTTACAAACCTGTGGGGAAGTCCAGGAATAGTCTAAGCTCATAACCAGCAGGGCTGCGAGAATAATATGTATAACATACTGTCTATAGTTAATTGAGCTTAGCTCAATATTGATTGCTGCATAGCAAATAGTAAGGCGCAAGCAAACTGATTTGAGTATCTCGGCACTAATGAAACAAGGTAGTGCGTTCTCGGGTACCAGCCTGAAACGGCAGGTACCTGGTAGTACTAGTTGATTTTTCTTTCCAGAAATTTAGTTACTATAGATAATCTATAGCTTAATTCTGCCGAGATACTAACTGTAGCATAACTTTAAGCTTCACACAATAAGTAATAATATCTAGTGACAAAGCCTGGGTCTTTAGGTCGAGGCTGACCTGTCCCACTAGGTATTGTACATACATATATTAAGTAGTTTGGCAGTATAATACTGCCTATATCTGTGTAGCTTACTAGATACTTGTAGAAGACTTTAAGATTTAGTGAAGCGTCGGTAGCGCTTTGAGTTGCATGCCTGATGTCGAGAGTGTAACGAAACGACTTAGGCTGCAGTTCAACGCGCTTTGAAGCTTCCGTGAATCTAAGTTTATCACCTAACGGTAATATTAGTACGCTTGAGTTTATCAAGCAGTATTCTATCTAGCTTAATAACTATACCTAGTAGGTACTATAGGAATATAATACATTAGATCCGCGCTCTTCGGCTGGGAAGTGAGGTCTATCTGGGTTTAGACTAAAGACGCGTAGAGTCTTGGTCTAAACCAGTAGCCACTACTTCCTGGGCCGAAGCACGGGGATGAAGTATTATTGTGTATTCTTCAGAATACTTAGTACGTTGATATTATACCAACATATTTCTACCTACATTAACTTTTAACTAAGTGCACTTTATGAAATAGTAAATATAAGTGCTGAGCAGTAGAACTGGAAGTGCATTTGTCATATGTCTGGAGAAATGGCGTAGCCGTGTAGCCAGACAGATGACAGAAGCTTTCCGGGTTCTGCAGAACAGCACCTTATTTAGTATTGCTACATATATCTTAAGTGAGCTAGCTTTAAGCTAGCTAATAGCTGCACCTAGTAATACCTAGCTAAGTACCAGTAGTTACGTTATGCTATTTAGTTAGCAATAAGCTGAATTGCATGACATTTATCTATCTGTGTATATAGTACTCTTTTATAGTAAAAGACAGTAACTACTTAGCTACCTAATAGCAGGGGAGCATTAGGTATTATCTTATAACAGATAAACGCATATTTTTGCGTTATTCTGCTTCTCCATATGACCTACCTATTTTTATATCGTATGGCATATTAACTGGAAGCTGCGGGAAGTTGCTAGCTATAAAGGTATCGATATTATCTTTCAAGAACGCCTTTAGATTATCTATCTCTGTCTTAGGCATTTCCAAAACAATTGAGTCATGCACTGTTAGTACAAGTCTACCTCGTATCTTATGTATGTTCTTATGTAAATGGTTTATTATTCTTAGAACAATTTCAGCACAAAAACTCTGAACCAAATAGTTAATACCTTGCCTATGATTTCTACTCTCGAATTGCCCACCCATCTGCGCTAGCGGAAATCTCCTAACTCTACCTGTAGGAGTCCTAAGCAATCCTTCCCTAGTTACCTGTAATTTAGTAGCATCAATGTATTCTTTTATCTTAGGAAATCTAGAAAAGAATGTAACCATTAAGGTATCTGCTTCGCTAATATCTATGCTAAGCCTGTCTGACAAACCAACATTAGATATGCCGTATATTAAGCCAAACACAATTGTCTTAGCTTTCTGCCTCATCTGGTGGTATCTGTCATCAGTTTTTCTTAGCCTATTAACTGTGTCATAATCTTCGTTAAATATTACCGAGGCAATCCAAGAATGTATGTCTAGATTCTTTTCTAAGGCACCAATAAGAGAAGTGTCTTTTACATACGCAGTTAACCCGCGTATCTCTGCCCCAGAAAAGTCAATATCCACCATAACAAGTTCCTCACCATACTGCCATTTGTATTTATTTCTTAGATGCTCTTCGTACCCACCTGATTTAGTGCAAGTAGGTACAAAGGCTTGTTTAATACTCATACCAGCTATGCTACTTGTTACATTCTGTAGATTAGGACTACTAGAACTAGCTCTACCTGTAGCCGTGCCATTGAGATGTATGGCACCGTGTATTCTATTATCATAAGAACTCAAGTCTAGAAAAGCTCCTACATAAGTAGACTTAGCTTTGGCTATATCTCTATAGTCTACTATAAGGCTAGCTACTGGATTCCCCATTTCTTTGTATTTATCCATAGTTTCTTTATCAGTACTAGCATCTCCGCCATCAGTAGACTTTACTTTTGGTAAGCCATACCCACCTATGAATATATTAGATAGCTCTTTATTGCTAGACAAAGCGCTAACGTCATAGTCTTTATTTAAGTCCTGCTTTAGCTTGTCTAGGATTTGAGTTTCAAGCTCTTGCTCTTTTATAGTTAGTCTAGTTAGATTTTTAGCTAGAAACTCTCTATCTATTCTTACCCCTTCTACTTGCATTTCGCTTAGAACTTCCGTTAATGGTATGTAGTGAGAGTTCATTAGTTTAATAAGAGGAGGCCTATTTTCTAGAGCAGCTTTCTTTATAGGATCTTCTTTAACACAGTCTATTCTTTGTTTATTAGATATACGCCAAGTTAGATCTGCATCTATAGCAGCATATGGTAACATTACTGATACATCAACATCCTCAAAGGTCACCGCTTCTAGTCTTGGATCTCCAGCATCCTTAGCCGCATTATCTAACTTATTAAACCAAGACTTTATATTATCTTTACCTATTTTTATTTCTTCTTTAGCTGTGTCATTCCAGTTAGAGAATATATCAACAGCTACTTCAATAGCTTTCTTCTCTACTTCTGGAGTTTTCTTTAGCCTTGCTTTAGCTTTGAGGGACTTTATAGTAGCTTCTATATCAGGGTATTTATCTATAATTAATCCTGCATGTATCGGTGAATTATCAAATAGCTCAATACCATAACACTCATTAGGATTTCTAGACATATAGCTAGCTATTTCTAAGTCTAGCTTAGACTTTCTAGCTTCATCTAGAAGGCCATGTAGTTTTTCCTCATAGCCTACTAAGCTTGGATAGCTTTCTGTTACTACTTCTTTTAGTGAGTAAAACCCCTTCTTATCCTCATGTAACATATGCTCTCCAAGCATGCCATCCCATTTCGTGTTATTTATAGGCCCTCTAGCTATAAGATCTTGTATAGTAATACCACTTATGCTTTCAAATTTTAGCTGATACTCTTTACCTTTAGATTCGCATAGCTCAACTATTCTTTGTGTTAAACAAAATCTAGCCATGCCATAGTCGTATTTATAGTTCCACCAGCACTTTGGATGTGGGCTATTAAGTAGCTTAACTACATACGGAACTATATCTTCGAATTTATACTTTGAATCTCTATGGTCTACTAGTATAGAGAAAGCCTTGCCAGGCCCAACACAGCCAGACATTGCTAATACCCTACCCTTTTTATTCCAAGGAAATAGAGTATCAGCTTCGAAGTCCACTGACATCATAGTGTTTTCTATTGTCTTGTCAGGCTCTACATAATTACTGTATTTATTAAGTACTTCTATAGAGTCATTCAACTCAAGAGGTAGGTCATACCCAGATATCAATGTTGGGACATCTATATCATCTAGCTTCTTATCCACAGCAGACATAGCTGCTTTTCTAAGATCATTTTTTACAATAGCAAATAAACCTGGCTTATCTTCTAGCATACTTAGAGGTAGAGTAGGTATAACTTTCAGATCTTTACCCTCGAATTTAACTGTATGTATAGTTCCTCTGATATCTGTAATGTTGCCAGATACGCCTAGAAAGTGGCATGCTTCTACCCCGAAAGCAACTACTATCTTGGGATTAGCAAGAGACAGCATACTACCAGATACAGAACCTCTGCACTTATCTATGGTGCTATTTACCTTACTACCAGGGCAGCAAGCAGCATACATCATGAAGTGCCTAGCTTGCATATTTAGACAAGCCCGTTGCTCTTCTTCGCTACCTTCTTTAGGCATAGTTTTTAGAAGGTACTTTAGAATGTTACCACCTTTGTCTGTATACAAACCTCCCCAAGGGGGTGGTGTAGAGCTAACAAAGGCTACATCTGCTGGCCTAACTCCGCTACCTATAACCATCTTATCTGAGTTGTATGAGGGACATCCTAAGCAACTACTTGGTTTTTGACTATTCGCCATCTTCTTTTCCTCTGTTATCCCAGTCATCTATCATGTCTGTTATATCGAAAATAGTTATATCTGAAGCAGATATACCAGGAAGAAGGAATTGCTTTATGCCGTTAGCCTTCTTCCTAGCAGTATTGTAAGGCACACTATTAGAGCTAGAGTCACCCATACGTTTTAATCTATCTGCTGTTTCTCTTGAGTATCTTGGCGATTTGCTTAGTAAAGTTCTCAAGCAATCAGGCCACATAACTATTAACCACTTTTGGTAATGCTCTCCCTTAGCTTTATTTGTATTTAAAACCTCAGCATAGCTAACACCACAGTCTAGCTCATGCAGACTTCTACGCTCTGAAGGAGTAGCAAGGATTGTACGAACAGTAGTATTTCTAGCTGTTATACCTTCTCTTTTATGCTCTACTTTAGATGATAATATATGATCAATTAAATCCTTATCGTGAGTTGACTCTGTGATAATGTTTAACAATCCTATCTTAGTACATATAACTTCTTGTATGTAGGCATGGGCATCTTGACCAGCTAGTTTAACCATAGCTGCAGTGATAATTACACCATCTAGAAATCTTGATGGTACAGACACCCCAGAAATTACTGATAACTTATCCATCTGCGCAGGGTCAGAGTAGAATGTTCTTAGTTCGGATACATTAGCTAGAAACTCTTTTACGTGATGAAACAAACCTACGCTAATACCTCTACGTATTTTAGTTAAGTCGCTTTCTTCATACTTATCTAATATAACAGTATGAGGGTCAGACTTGTCATCTTCTTTGATAGTATGTATTTGCATAAATCTTGAGATATCTGCTTCTTCTCTTAGATAATTAATAGCACATGCCCAGATCTGACACTTTAGAGTATACACTGTAGCATTGGAATTTTCTACATTACCTCTAGTTATTCTAGCTTCTGGAGCATTGGTTAAACCTCTAATATCTCTAAGAATAGCTCTAACTTGATAAGAATGTGAGTCGTCTTTGTCGTCTTCAAACTCGTCTAGAGCTGCACCAAGTGCGCAGTTATTCATATCTTTACGAAAGCCCGCGCTGGTATAAGCCTGCTGCACATCTGAGGTGCTTTCTACTAATCTTAACTGAGGGTTGTTACCCGCTATTATATCTAGTAGCTTTGATTTACCAGTACCTCTAGCACCATTAAGAAGAGTGTATAGCTGTCTAGGTAAACAAGAAGATATAGCATTAATCATCATTGCCGCAGCTAAGTATTTACAATCTGTAATACCATCAGCTAAGCTCCAGCCTGTTTGTATTAACTTAACTAGCTCTTCATATGTTTCTTTAGGACTATACTCAGTGCCTTGCTCTAGGTCTCTGATACTTGATATCTCTCTAGACCATGGTTGCCTTGAAATATTAAAGTAGTACTTACCTATTCTTGGCCCGTCTAATAAAGACCATCTAAGTCCTGTAGCTGTGAATCTACCTAGATAAACGTCATGGCCATTGACAACAGCCCAGACATCTTCTTCAGTATCCCCAAAGGTAGCCTTTAGAAAGTGAGAGCCCGCCTTAGCTTCTTGTAGAGAGTCTACTGTTGGTAGCTCGCTAGCTAAGGAGTCTATCGCAAACTCCATGTACTTCTTTAGATTTGTATTTTGTTCTATCAAAGGTACATCCATGAATTGGTTATTTGCTTTAGGCTTTCTAGTTATGAAGCTAGGTACGCCTACATTATCTCTAACCCAATTAACTGCAGGTCCCAGATCAATAGCTAATAAACCAAACATCTCACTTGACTTAGAAATACGCCATTCTCTAGGCTCTCTTTTCTTTCTATTCCAAGCCTTAATAACTGCCTCTGTGGCTCTGCCATCCATGCCTATGAAGAAGAACTCTTGTCTTAGGGCTTGAAGTATTCTAGCTACAAGGCCTTCTTCGCTAGTGTCATTTCCTAGTATTAGCTCTAATATAGTTGATAAGCTAAGGCTAGTACACTTCTTAGCTACTTCAGTAGCATACAATCTCTGAGAGTCCGGGTCTCTAAGACATCCGCCATCTTCAGATATTATCTGCCTAAACCTAGCTAAGTCTTCTGGGTCGGCAGCATTTAACTCTACAACAGTTTGTCTTACTAGCCACTTATGAGCTACTTCAAAGTGAAGTCTTGAGGTACTTCTTATATCGGAAGTATCTAGTTCTGTTATAGTCTTTAGCCATGTCTTCCAACCATGAGTCTTGATAGCTTCGTCTGGATCTTTTTCCTTAATAGAATCTGGCCAGCTGAATATTTTAACAGGTATCTTTGTCTGCTTTAATACTGTCTTAGCTATCTCATCTCCTCTATGTTCAGGATGATCCATTACAAATAGTACTCTCTCAACACCACAAACTTCGCTTAGCAAGTCAGGAGAAGAAGAAGCAGCACCCCCTATACCTAGAACAATATCCCAAGTTACGCCATCCTGATAGAAATTAACTAGATGTTGTAAACAGTCAAACTCACCCTCAACCAGTATAGCCTCAGTTACACTATCAAACTTACTATACTTAGAACGATAGTTAGACAAGCCGAAGAAACCTAGCCCGTCTTCATTCTCGTCTTTTACATATACTATATCTTTACTTGTTTTATCTTTTCTTAAATGATCCGCCCTTAGTTTAAATCTACTAATCTCTGTAGGAGTTTTATGGTAGAAAAATACTAGAGAGCCAACATAGTCAGCGGTTATCCAGTCTTTAATGTAGTCATAGCATCTTTCGCTATTTGCTACTATATGCTTTCTCAGCATAACCCAGGGAGGTAGAATGCCTATAGGTAACCACTTTATTAGATCCTTATCTAACTTAATACCGCGTGACTCTATATACTCAACACATTCTTTAGCAAATGCATACTCAGGATCATCTTTCTTATCTATAGCTTCCACTAGAACAGTATTAAATGCTAGAGCTAGCATTGATTTTACTTCATCTCTTATCTCCGCTTCTTGAACTTCCTGTACGGCTTTTGCTGGTAGGGACTTAACTCCTTTATCTCGCAGCATCTTAACTGCATTAGCCCAGCTAGAGCCTGTAACCATAGCTACGAATTTAATAGGATTTGTTTCGTAAGATCCGCAGCCAAAACACTTTACAAATTTCTTACTAGTAACTATGTAGCAGGAAGGACTGCTATCTGTGTGTCCTGGGAATGGACAACACCCCTTTAAAGAAGTACCGCGGATTTCCCACTTAGAAGAGCCAGACTCTGTTAGTATGTCTTTCCAAGCACTTAGGTGTATCTCATCCCATATTTTCCTTACCTGGGAGATCTTGTCCATTTGTAGTCCTATCCTTTGCTACAGATCTTTTTATACTGACACCAGTTGCAGTGAGACCCTTTCGTTGGTTCTGGATTGGGTGTGTATAGATCTGCTAGTTTATTTATCTCAGCAAACACTGGATTATCCTGTGTTATATCTTTCTTGAAAATTTTCCTAGAGTGCCAAAGCAAGCTGTTATCGTCAGTAAAGAATAAACAAGGCTGTACACTAGATATCTCTGGGTATGTGGAGTGTAACAGTACCCCATAACTTTCAAGTTGTAAAGCATATGATTTAAGGTCTCCAGGTCTACCTGTTTTAATGTCTACAGCTATGATATGTTTTTTACCATCTCTGGACATCATTATAGCTCTATCTACAACTCCTCTTAGAGCTGATTTGTAACTAAAGAAATCTACTGGGGATAGCTCCTTATCTACGGATAGCCTAATCTCACTCAAGTCCCATTCGTGACCTTGTGACTTTAAACTCTGTATTCTTTCATGTAGATTATCTACGCCTTTACGCATACTATCTAACCTAGATTTATTAGCATTAGTTAGTACAATACCTTCTTCAGAAGTTTTGGCAGCTTCCTGCTTAGGCATGCCTGAGTTTAATAGCTCAGCATATTTATGGGCTGAAGATCCCAAGGTTAGAGCAGTATCGTCTGTTTTATGAAGTTCTTCTTCACTTAACTTTAACTTATCTACATATTGTCTATGAAACTTTAAAGCACATTCGTCTAGCATTGACGCTTTACTTGGGCTCCAGGCTCCTAGCTTTAATGCAGCATGGCTAAAAAAAGGCATGTGTATTCTCCTAGTTTATAATCCGCCTATACATTGGCGGTATAATATATTACACTAATTTATATTAAATGTCAATAGAAATACGATAATTACATATTAAAATCTGGAGCGCTTCCATCATCATCAGAGTCAAAGGGTAATGCTTTTGAGCTTCTCTCTTCAACTTGTAATAGCTTATCTTGTGAGCTTAGGCTCTTTAAAGAATTGAAGTCATCTCTGACTAATTGATTAAAGGCTTCAGCAGCAATAGCTGTAGTAGCTGCTGGCATGCTTGCAGCAACAGATACTTTGAACTGATGCCAGTTCTTACCAGCTTTGCTCTTAGCTTCAGTAGCTAGAGTGAACTGAGTATTCCAGATCTTTCTAGTTCTAGCTGCTTGTCTAACTAGGAATTTACCTGAACTCTCAGATGTCTTTGCAAAGATAATCTTAACAAATCTGGACATATCTGCTGTGAGTGCAAATACATTGATATTATCCATGCAAGCTGTTCTTTGGTCATTACGCCAAGGGAGATTTGGGCAATCAGCACATTTGCCATACTTGCTACCTGTAACACCATCTAAGGAGCTACATTCGATCATACCTGATTGTTCCCCAACAACAAACATTGTGCGTGAGTTGTAGGCAAACACTGGTATAATATCAATTGAAGTACCTAGATTAACACCTGGGATGTATAACTGACCAATTCTGCTACCTTCAGGGCAATCAGACTTAGACAAACTTGTTGGTTGTACAATCTTAACTGTAGGAATACGGAGTCTGTTGCTCTCCATACCAACTAAGCCTTCTGTACCAGGCTTGACTAACTCGATCAATTCAAGTAACTTGGATTGATCATCACTACTTAACTTAGCTAACAATTCGGAACTGATATCCATATGTCTAATACTCCAAAAAATGGTAAAGGGAATAACTTAGTAGAGCAGCCAGAAGATGGCTTGGACTCTTACTATAACCAATTGGCAGAGGTAACCATTCTAGATAAAGAACTAGAATTTAAGTACATGGAAGAGTACTGTAAGGCTGGAACCTCTGATTCAAGGAAGATAACTATACGCCAAAAAGTTGCAGAAAGCAACTTAAAGCTAGTGTTTTCATTAGCTAAGTATCTATGGAAAGATAAAGATAAAGAAACATTGCAAGAATTAATAGCAGCAGGTAACGAAGGCCTTCTTATAGCAATGGATAGATACGATCCGAAGTATAAGGTTAGGTTCTGTACGTATGCAGGCCATTGGATTTTAATGTGCATGCGTAAAGTACAGAAAGGTCCTCTAAGATTACCTGCTGACAAAGCCGTCCCTAAAATACTTCCAGAGGAAGCAGTTCCGGGAGAGGTTTATGAAGTTAATCTGTATGAAGTCCTAGAAGAATCACGTGATTTAGATTCTTTAAGAACTTGGATGAGATTTTTAACTGAGAGAGAACGTTATATTGTAGAGTACTCTCATGGATTATCTGAGTCAGGACAAATTAAGTCTTTAAGAGAAATAGGTAAGAAGCTTAAATTGTCCTCTGAGAGAGTTAGGCAATTAAAGACAGAAGCGGTAAAGAAGTTACACCGATGGTGTGCTTTCTAGACTAGGCTTTGTCTTCGTTTAATCCTAAAATCAAATTAACAATGCTAGTATTATCCGCGGGGTTTAAGATCCATTGAAGTGTCTTTAAGGAGATTTCGATATCCAGTACAGAGTTGGCTGATACTTCGTCATCAAATTCCTGTAGAGTGCTTCTCTCTGCAGATAACTTAGCTACTGCTTCTAAGATCTCGCTATCTTTTCTAATTCCTAGTGCATTAGCTAACTTGTTGGCAGGCTTTGGATCCTTCTTGCGATGCTGAGCTTTAACGGACTTGCCTTCTTTCTCTGCTTCTTCTTGCTTCTTATTAATCTTCTCTTTGATTTCAGAGCCAGAAGCACCAGCTTTTGCTTCTTCTAGAATCTCTTTACGAGTTTCTTCATCAGAGACATTAGCTAAGATCTTACCAACATGAAAAGTAATTTCACCTTTGTCGATAGCTTCAATAACCTCAGGCATTTCTTCTTCTCTGGATAACAAAGAGAGTCTTGCCTTGATGGTATTCTCAGCCAAAGAGCAGTTCTTACATACTTGTTCCATGCTTAGCCCTGCATCGAGTAATTGCTTGATTGCTCTAGCTTGCTCCATTGCATTCCAGTTAAGTCTTTGGGTATTTCTAACCAAAGCATCAGAACCTAACTGGCTAAGAACTTCTTTTGTAATATAGTTCCTTACTTCTTCTTTTTCTTTATCATCAGCACTTTCATTAAGTGCTACCCATTCTTCGAAGCATTCTTCGATAAGGGTTAACTTAGAGGGTCTAACTTCGCATCTAATCTTAGTAAGAGCTTTACCATTATTAGTTGAGGTCACACCTTCTTTTAGAAGTAAAGACACAGCATAGCATCGTCTGTTACCTTCTAATACTCTTAACTTACCTTCTTGGGTATCTGGTTCCATAACTATAGGGCTTTCAAGTAATCCTCTTTCTTTAATAGAGGACTTCAAGCTATCGATTGTTTCTTGATCGCCATAGAACTCTCTGGATTGCAAATAATCTGAGCTATTTGGTTCCTTGAAATCTAACTTATCTACATCTACTAGCTTGTAAGTACGTCTAGCATCTGCAATATCTACAACTGGGAAATTATTTTTTTCCATCATATTTACCTCTACATTGAGAAAAGTACTGACACCATTTGGCTGTGCACATCCAGGTATTAGGAGCAGTACGTGGGAAATTACCTTGAGAGATATTAGTAGCTACCTCGCCAATTAAGTCAGTGAAGTACTGAAGCTCTCCGGGAGAATACTTATATCTAACTTGATTTAACTTTGGTAGTTTATTTTTAACTACGCTATCGAATCTGACATGTGGGTTAGATTCAACGATAGCATACATGGCTAACTGTATGCTGTCTCTAGCATCTGCCTCAGACTTGGACTTATCTACTACCTTTAAGTCACAGATCTCTGTGTATCCAGCACTGCTGTCTACATAGTCTATAAAGCCCATTACGGGCACATCGCCTACAAAATCTTCGAACTTTGATTCTGACTTTGAAGGCATGAGTATAGGAGACAGTTCCTTATACCACACTTTGTATAAATTTTGCGCATATACCTTTAGGGTATCTTTATTGAAGTTATCTTCGAACTCAATGTTTTCATCAGATAAAATATCTTCAATATCCTGATTAGCTAGAGAAAGAATATCTGTATCTACCTGTGGCTTTAGCTCTGTAGCTAACATTTCTTTAATATGTGTTTCTACATACTTATGAACTGAGCTACCTAGAGACATAGCATAAGGTTTCTTAACTTCTGTCTTAACATTCAAGACATAATCTAATTCATATTGCTTTGGGCAAGATAAATACTTTGTTATCTGAGAAGCTGATAAGAAGCTCTTTGGGAGATTATAGGGCATTATATTTCCTTTAATGGTATTGTTGTTTTATTGCTGTTTCTTGGCAATATACATTGGGTATCAAATGGCTTTATGTTATTAGCCATACAGTTTAGCACATTATCACAGGTTACACAATTCGGTCTTGTAGATAATAAGTTACTTACATCTATCTTATTAGACAGTAAGTTAACTGTACTATGTGCTATGCTATCTTTTATAACTACTACCTGTACTAGTAAATTTGAGAATCCCTTAGCTCTTAAGCCATAGTTCCTATCAAGACTTTGTAACCAATGATCAAGAGAGAAACTAAGCTCTGCATATACCATAACTGGGGCTTTGAAAGTAACACCTATGCCCATTGATATCTGTGCTAGTATAACTATGTTATCTTCTGAGTCATTAAATTGCTGCTCTATAACTTGAGGCTCTGTAGTAGTATGGTCATACCTTAGAACCTTAGTTATTTTAGATAAGCTAGTATATAATCTATCTAGAGTTTCATGGTGCTTAGCCCATACTATACACTTACCTGATAGAACATGGTTCTCCACTAAGTCATAGACGCTATCTAGCAAAGTATTATCCCCAGTGTCTACTACTATTCTACCTGGGTCAGCAGTACTAACTTGGCATTTAGATGTATACGGTTTTATACTATTAGCTACACAGCTAGGCATATGAACACAAGTATCGCATATTGTTTTATCTGCCAGAGATTTATATACAAACCCTGAAGATACCTGAGCACACCTAGTCATGGCAGTAACTGCATTCTCAGGTTCTGGTATGTATTCCCCATTTACAGTAATAGACTCATAGTTAACTAGCTTGTTATATAGCTTTGACGTTGCAGAGCTAGCTTCTATCTCTATAGTCTGAATAATTCTGTCTGGCAGATCTAAGCACTCTATAGCTTTCTTTCGTATAGAACACTCAGATACTATGGCATTCAGCCTATCTATATTTTTAAGACCAGTAACTATATGTTTATTATATGGACTAAAAGTTAAGTACGTTTCTCTGAATTTCCAAGAATCTGGCACTATGAATTTTCCTAGAAATCGTAGCTGAGCCCACAAATGTAGGGGACTACCTAGAGATGGAGTTCCACTTAGTATTAGTCTTCTTACTGGAGCATTAGGTCCTTCTACTAACTTTAGTATAGCTTTAGTTCTAGCTGAGTCAGGAGTTCTCAAAGAATGACTTTCGTCTGCTACTATTAAGTCAAACTTATACTTCATAAGCTCATCTATGCACATCTTTGCGGAGTCGTAGGTTATAACCATTCCGCATTTACTAGAATAGGCATTAGCTATTAGCTTTAACCTGTGAGCGGGGCTACTAGCCACTATCGGCTGTATCTCTAGCTCAGAGTTGCTGTTAGATTTCATCTCCTTTTTCCAGGTAAATAAATTAACTCTAAGGGCTAACACAAGAACCTTTATATTATTATTTTTCTTGTGTAGGTATCTTATTAAATCACAAGCTATCTTAGTTTTGCCAAGTCCAGGATCATAGAATAAACCTAACCTAAGATTATTTATAGCATTAGCTAAGCCTTCTACTTGGTGAGAGTAGGGTGCTAGCACGGGTGAGTAGCTATCTATATCTAGAGTTTCTATACTAGTTTTACATTTAGCTAAGTATATCCTCAAGGCTTTTATATCTTCTGTTTCTTGCCAGTATACTATATTCTTTATAGCATCTAAATCTTCTAGTGCTTTCAACCCGAAAGGATAGAAAGCAGGCAAGTACCAATTACCGTTTGCTTTATTAAACGTTGCCCCGTATAACGTCTTAATAAGAGGTATATCTTTAGTATCTAAGTTAGCTAGGCATATAGCCTTGTTAGCTATAACTATTGGTTGCATACTAGTACTCCTATGTAAAGCAGTGATGCTTAAACTTATAACACAATAACGTGAATATTTAGGGAGGGTTTAATGAGTTCTTTAGGTTTTAATGACTTCACAGATTCTAGTGGATTGGGTGTTAGTAACTTTGCGGATCCTATGAGATTATGGGTACACTCATTTTCTCCAAGGGATTTAAAGCAGTTATTTAGATGGACAGAATACTTATACTATAACAGTGCCCAGATATATGCTGGTGTTAAAAAATTTGCTGAATACCCAATCACAGAAATCAATTATCTAAGTGATAGTGATAAACTAGTATCTGCTAATAAAAGACTGTTGGAAGATATTCTAGGTATAAAGAGAGCTTTGATTAGAGCTAGCTTGGATTTACAAGTATACGGCAACTCTTTTACTAGCATACACTTGCCGTTCAGAAGATTCTTAAAATGCAAGGCTTGCGGCTACGAGGCACACGTATCTGTATGCGATTATACTTACAAACCTACTTCGGCTGAGTTTTCAAATAAGTGCGGTGAGTGCGGTGTAAACGATTTAGTAGAAGTAATAGACAGGCTAATACTAGAACCAGAAAAGATTAATATTATACGCTGGGATCCTAAGCTGATAGATATAGCTGCGAATATAGTAACAGGAGACAATGAGTATTTCTTTAGTGTTCCCTCAGATATGAAGTCAGCCGTATATAATGGGGATAGACATCTAATAGAAACTACTCCTATTAATTTATTAAAAACTATGGCAGAGGATGAGTTATTTAAGTTTAACCCAGGTGAGATATTTCATATGAAATCTGACTCTCCTTCTGGTCTTGAAAGTGGCTGGGGATACCCTAGCTTGGTATCTGCCATACATCTTTTCTATCATGCTAGTATTCTTAGAAAAGCTAACGAAGCTATAGCTCTAGAAAGAATAGTACCTCTTAGAGTTATGCATCCTCAAGCTGTATCAGGAGCTGCGGACCCTATTATGAGTTTATCTATGGGTAAGTTTATGGGTGAAGTAGAAGAGAACATAAAGAGATGGCGTAGAGATCCTAACCATATCATGATGTCTCCAGTAGCTATAGGTGTAGCTCAAGTAGGCGGAGAAGGTAGATCTCTAATGGTAGCACAAGAAATAAGCCAAGTAGAAGATAACATCATTGCTAGCATGGGTATACCTAAAGAATTTATATATGGCGGTTTAAGTTTTAGTGGTTCAAGTGTTACTCTCAGAATGTTGGAGAATCAATTAGAGCCTAGCACTTTCCAGCTAAATCAATTGTTAAAATGGATATCGGATAAGTGCTCTAGTTTCTTAGGGTGGGAGAAGATTAAAGTAAGTCTCGGAGACTTTAGAATGATCGACGATATGCAGCAAAGACAAATGGCTATGCAGCTATGGCAGTCTGGGGTTATATCTAAGACTACATTGGCAGAAATGAATGGTATAGATATCAACGAAGAACGGGAAAAGATAAAAAATGAGCAGTTGTCAGATGCTAGAAACCAGAAGAGTCTAGATCTAGAAATGCAAGCTATGCAGCAAGACATTGGTATGCAAGCTAGACAAATGGCTACTCAACAACAACAGCAACAAATGGGATCTGGCGGTTTGACTTATGATCAGCAAGCAGTTATAGGTCAAGCTGATGGTATAGCTCAACAATTCTTGCAGATGGATCCTGGCACTAGGAAGTCTCAATTAGCTAGTTTGCAAGCTGAAGACTATGTTATGTATAGTGTTGTTATACAAAGACTAGAGCAGATGCAGCTAGACCAGAAGAATCAAGCTTATGCTCAGATGCAACAACAGCCACCTATGTAGGATATACAAATGGATAATAACTCAGATTTTATAACTAAGCTGTCTCAAACACAGAAGCCATTGGACTTAGATCCATTTCCCGAAATTCCAGATCCTCCACCAGGATTTAACCCAGAGAAGAATCCTATAAAAACAGAGGGAGTTAGCTCAGTAGCTGATTATGCAAAAGATAAAGTAAAGTCGGAATATAAATATATACCACATGCTAGAGTATTCTGGATTGCACCGGAAGGCTGTCCAGAATTTGATGAGTTGCTAAAGCGTGGTGCTTCTGGAGAAGTTATGATAGCTAAAAAAGAAGTTGCTGATGTTAGAAACACAGCAGCGTTCAAAGTCTATATAGAATGGCTAGAGTTAGTTAATACCTAAAAAATAACTTTAGCTTTAACTTTAGCCTTAACTTTATCTGCCACTTTTATTAGAAGTGGAATCCTCCGAAGAAATCGAAATCGTCATCATCGTCTGGATCTAAGTAATTTTTTCTGTCTGTAATCATTTTTCTTTCTACGTCTATATCCCTGTCTGTTATGCTCAGGGGTGTTAGTAATAACTACTGTATCTCTAGCGGTATTGCTATCGCTAAATAACAGTTTACCTATGAAAGCACCTAGTGCTACAAGTGAGATTGCTCCAACCTCAGCTAGTATACCTTGCTTAGTATCTTCGCCCCCTGCGGGGTCTATACCTTCTTCCTTGGACATAATACCTCCACGTCCAGCTTAGCGGATTAGATCCGCCTACCGCCGCATCTTTATTGTGCGGCCTCATCATCCTTTTTTGTAAATAAACCCTTATTATCAACCATCCATTTAAGGTTGTTTTTATTTTCAGAGCATAGCTTTAAGAGAGCTAATTCATCAGAGGCTACTCCAAATGCTAGCATAATGGCTCCATCATTATCTTGGGCCACCATGAGTTCCCTCAACTCTAACATTGCTTGGTAACCCTTGGTCTTGATAGAATTGATAAGATCCACCTTATCCTTTAACCTGTGAATCAGCGCCTCGTAACGCGCAGCATTTGAAATAACTTCCGTTTTGATCCACCCTACTTCCTTCTCTAGTTCCTCCCTTTCCTGCTTTTCCCTTACCTTCTCTTGTTCCTCCCTTACCTTCTTCATTTCGACATCTAGTGCCTTAATGATGTCATCCTGCATTTTCGCTTCCTTCTCTGACTGTACCTGCATAGGGGTTTTGATCTTACTTTTTAGTTGATCAAATACGTTACCCTGCTGAAGCTCATTATCTGCATAATCCATTAACTCTAACATAGCTTTCCTGCTAGATAGCTCTACCTTGTGCCCTCGGCACTCAAATACTACAGAGGGCCTTTCAAGCAAGTATAGGTAACTTGGTATCTTTGCGCTACCTGCGGTGAGGTAATCACCTTCTCTAGCTACCCACTTACCTAGGCTCATTAAGCGTGAAGCCTCTTCTTGCTTGGCATCTCTTTCTGTTGCCACCAAGCCGAAATCTGCCCCCCCGATAGCTACTGTATAGCTACCGGTTCTACGTGCATCTTTATTTAAGCACGTAGCAATATCTTGCATGTGTTCATGCAATTTTGTAATAATAGCATTAGCATCTTTTAGTGATACTGAGCTATTATATACTGTACCTGCGACTTCTTCGCTGAAATCGCAATTAACTACTAGCTTTTCGATATCTACTTTACCACCTTTGACAAATGACAAAGGAATGCTGAAAGCGATTTTGCTATCTTTAGCTGTAGCTGTATTAACTTTGCTATCTGAACCACCAAAGCTGGTGTTTAATTCAGTAGCTTTAACTTGGACCTTGGGTCCTTTATAATTGAGATTCTTACTCAATTTTTTCTCCTGTTTAATAGGTTTGTAACTACCCTTGATTGGGTATATACTTATAACAGGATTTATGTATAATTTGTGCCATAATGTAGGATAGAAAAGATGTCTCAGCCAGAAGTAAGACCACTGATGCAGTCAGTAGAAGAAAAGCAAAAATCTATTAGAGAAAAGACTATAGAAGGTCTAGAGGGTATGTTCCCGATAGTAGGTACTCACCATGATGTTGAAATTAACAATTTCAGAGTAATTGAAAAGCCGGTAGACTATAATACACACAAAGATGCTCTATACAAAAGAGGTACTCTATACGAACCGGTTAAGGCAGATGTAATAATAAAGGACAAACAGGGAAATGTGGTTGACCAGAAAAAGGGGCACACAGTACTACACCTACCTAGAGTATCTTGGAATAACGCATTTTTAATAAACGGAAATGAGTATGCATTTAAGAACCAATTAAGAACTATGCCAGGGGTTTATACTAGACAAAGAGAGAACGAGGAGCTAGAAGCTTCTTTTAACTTGGCTAAAGGAAGCAACTTTAGAGTCAATATGGATCCTGCAAAAGGTCTACTTAATATGGAGTATGGAACAACTTCAATACCAATGTATCCAGTTCTAAGAAGTTTAGGCATGGAGCACTCTGACATAGCTAACTACTTAGGTAAAGATCTAGCCGAAAGAAATGCTTCTGAGTACGGAAATAAAGGACAAGCTGCTATACAAAAGCTGTATGAGAAATTAGTTCCTGAGAATAAAAGAACAGCTACTAGCCACCAAGAAAGAGTACAAGCTATTCAAGCTCACTACGATAGTACTGTTCTATCTGAAAAAACCACAGAAAGAACGCTTGGTAAAGGTTTTAGCAAAGTAACCCCAGAATCTATATTGTTAGCCAGTAAGAAACTAGTAGGAGTATACAAAGGTGACGAGTCTCCAGATGATAGAGATTCTCTTGAGTTTCAAAGAGTTCTAGGAGTGGAGGATATGTTCAAAGAGAGAATAAGGCTAAAGGGCAAAGAACTTGGATATAAAATAAAGACAAAGCTAGACTTAGCTAAAGAAGTTAAAGTAGCTCAAGTCATGCCAAGTACGGCTATAACCCCAATGCTAAAGCAATACATATCTACGTCACAGCTGTCAATGATACCCTCTCAAATTAACCCGGTAGAATTACTAGATAGCTCTCTATCTGTAACTAGACTTGGCGAAGGTGGTATCGGTAGTGATAGAGCTATTCCTGGCGAAGTTCGACAACTACACCCTACACAGATGGGTATAATAGATCCATTTAGAACTCCAGAATCTGGGCATGCAGGTGTTGACGTTAGGTTTACTCTAGGGGCAGGTAGAGATAAAGATGGGTACTTATATACTAAATTAAAGAATGCTAAAACTAACGAGATGGAGTGGGTTCCCGCTAGGAAAATAAGGGACTTAAACATAGCTTTCCCTCAGCAAGATACAGACAAGGGTAGAGTGGATGCTATGGCTAAAGGTAAGGTGTCAAAGATAAAACCAGGAGAAGTTGACTACATAGTTAATAGCGTAAAGGATATGTACACTCTTAGTACTAACATGGTTCCTTTCTTAGATGGCACTCAAGGTAATCGTATAATCATGGGTAGCAAAATGGTTGGTCAAGCTGTACCTTTAGTCGAAAGAGAGACCCCATTAGTTGGGCCTTCTCTTAATGACAAGAATACATCTATTAGCATGGAGAATGTAGTTGCTAAGATAAGCTCCCCTTCTGCTTCAGAGGATGGTGTAGTTTCTAAGGTAAATCCAGATAGCATAGTCTTAAAAACTAAAGAAGGTGAGAAAGTTATACCTTTAGCTAATAATGTACCCATGGCCTCTAAAACATTTTATCACCATACTCCTATGGTTAAGGTAGGTGATAAAGTTACTAAGGGTCAGATACTTGCGGAGAGTAACTACGCTAAGGGAGACAAGCTGGCACTTGGCAAGAATCTTAAAATGGCCTACATGGCTTACCATGGTTTGAACTCAAATGACGCTGTGGTTGTATCAGAGGAAGCGGCCCATAAGATGCGCTCAGTTAAGATGAGCAAGTACGTAGTTGAGGTAGATAAAGATACTAGAATAGATCACTATAAACATGCAGCTAACTTCCCAAAGCAATTCACTAAAGACCAGTACGCTAAGATGAAAGATGGGATAGTACAAAAAGGAACTATATTAAAGCCAGGTGATCCTATAATAACTGTTCTTCAGAAAAAAGCACCAAGTATAGAGAATCAAATACTTGGTAAGATACACAAATCTCTAAGGTCTGAATACTCAGACAAAACTGAAACCTGGACAGGGGAGTCAGAAGCTGAAGTAGTAGATGTGCAACAACAGGGTAACAAGATAACTGTTGTTACTAAGTCAGAAGAGCCACTAAGAATAGGTGACAAGGTTAGTAATAGATACGGTGGTAAGGGAGTTATATCTAAAATAGTTCCTACTGAGAGTATGGTGCAAGACGAGTCTGGTAAGCCTATAGATATATTGTGGTCTAGTCTAAGCGTTGTTTCACGTATTAATCCAGGGCAGGTTATAGAAGTAGCTATGGCAAAAGCGGCTCAGAAAAAGGGGACAGAGTATGTAATCCCTAATTTCCAAAAAGTTAACAATATTAAAATTGCTAGGCAGGCCTTAAAAGAAGCTGGAATAAAAGACAAGGAAGATGTCTATGATCCAGTAACTGGTAAGACTATTAAAGGTATAATGGTAGGTCCTCAGTATACATATCGTTTATTTAAAACAACAGATACCAACTTCTCAGCTAGAGGTATAGATGGCGGCTACGATATAAACGGTGCTCCTAGTAAAGGCGGTGAGGAAGGTGCAAAGGGTACAGGGGCTATGGAAATAAATGCTCTTCTTGCTCACGATGCTAGAGATATATTAAAAGAAAACGCAGTGATAAAAGGCACAAAGAACACTGAGTACTGGAGAGCTGTACAGCTAGGTAGACCTGTTCCTCCCCCTCAAAGCAGCTTTGCTTTTGACAAGTTTAAACATATGTTAGCTGGTGCCGGACTTAGATTAGACAGAAAAGAAAACAATATGACAATAGCTCCTTTGCTAGATGAAGAAGTTAAGAAGATGTCTAGCGGTGAAATCAAAAACGCTAAGATGGTATTCGCTAAGAATCTAATGCCTGAAAGAGATGGATTGTTTGATATAGTAACTACAGGCGGCTTACAAGGAACTAGGTACTCTCATATAGAGTTACCAGAATCAGTCCTTAATCCATTGTTTAGCGATGCAGCTAGAAGATTACTAGGAACTTCTGAAACAAATCTAAAAAAAGAAATACTAGAAAAAGGGGGAGATGAGATACGTAAGAAACTTAATTCTCTCAACTTAGATTCAGAGTTAGAAAAAGCCAAGAAGGATTTGAGTAGTTTAAAAGGTGCTGACAAAGATAACGCATATAAGAAGATAAAGGCTATAAACGCTTTAAAAGAGAATAATCATAAGCCAGGAGAGGCTTACATGATTAAGACATTCCCGGTTATACCGCCACAGTTTAGACCTATAGTTCCTGGTAAAGGTAATGATTTATTAGTTTCAGATGTTAATCATATGTACAAAGACCTAATGCTAGCTAAAGAAAAGCTTCAAGAAGCAAAGGATCTAGATTTACCCGATGATGATATTAAAGAAATGAGATCTCATCTTCAGCAAGCTGCCGGGGCTGTTATAGGTGTTAATCCGCCAGTATCTCAGAAGCTAGTACAGAGCGAAGTTAAGGGTATTGTTAATACTATTACAGGAACTAAGACCGGGTTTTTTAATGGAAAAGTTTTAGCCAGAAGGCTGGACTTAACGGGTCGTGGTACTGCCGCACCTGACCCAGATTTAGGTATGGATGAAGTAGGTTTACCGGAAGAAATGATGTGGGGTATGTATGCTCCTTTTATCATGAAGAGCTTAGTTAAGCGTGGCTATAATGCTATATCTGCGAAAGAAATGGTAGATAAGAGAACTTCCCAAGCTAGAGAAGAACTAATGATAGAATCAAAGAATAGGCCTGTATTTTTAAACAGAGCTCCTACACTACATAGATTTAACATGATAGCTGCATTTCCTAAACCAACTTCTGGCAAAACAATTACTGTTTCTCCTTTTATGGAAGATGGTATGAATCTAGACTATGATGGTGATGCACTACAGATACATTTACCCGCTACTGAGGATGCTGTTAAAGATACTAAAAAGATGTTACTGTCTAATAACGTATTTGGCGATAGAACTAGAGAGCAATTACTAGCTTATCCTAAGCACGAAGCTATTGCAGGAATTGCCAGAGTCGCAGAAGATAAACGCGAGTCTGGGAAAAAGTTTAAATTTAATACAGTAAGAGAAGCTAAGCAAGCCTATAGGCGTGGCGAAGTATCTTTAATAGACCATGTTGAGATTGATAATGAGAATGACTAATAAAGCAATATACAACGCCTACCTTATAGGCTGTAAGCTAGCTGAGATTAACAATGCTAGCCAACTAGCTGCAGCAATGAACAAACAAGATGATAAAGAGTTGGATAACTTAAATAAGAAAGTGCCAGATAGTACTAGCTTAATTACTGGTGACTCTGAGTACAAAAATGGAGACTCCTGGGGTCACAAGGTAGAACTATTTATGCCAAGTAATATGGGAGTACCATCAAGATGAGTACTTACTCTGACTACTATGACACCGGAGCAAACTTAGCAAAACTAGAGTTTGAGAAACAGGCCTTTATAGCTAACTTAGGTAAATTAATCTGGAGCAGCGCCCCTCGTAAAGCTCTTGGCTACCTTACTGGTATGGGCGGTAGGGTAGGATCTAAGGGCAGCTTTGCCTATAAGTACTTGCCATCGCATACTGTGGGTAGTGGGCTTGGCTTTGGTATGATGAATGCTGCAACGGCAGAGGAAGGCAATAAATCAAACTCATTTTTAACTGGGGCACTAACTGGTGTAGGTTTTGGCGTTATGGGTAGGCACGCTGGTAGATTAGGAGCTAGAATTTTTAACCCGTCAATGCAAAGATCAAACTTAGCTAGGTATTCTAACATGGGATTTAAGCCTGACGCTGCAAGAGCTATGGCTGCAAAAAATGAGTTAGCTTACTTAGAGAATGCTTTATCAAACTCTGGAGGTAATATCTCTAAACTTAAAAATTATACCTCGTCACAGCAATTTAAATTATTAGATGCTGATACGCAGAAATTTGTGTCAGAGGGTTTATCAAAAGCAAATAAAGGTTATGTAGCTGATGACTTTCTATCAGGCCTAAGTAAGTTAAAGCAGACTGCGAAGACTACTGCAGATGACTTATATAGAGCAAGCGACAAATCAGCTATAAACAAGTACAGATTTAATAAGGGACTAAAATATACTGGAGCTGTTGGCTTGGGTGTTGGTGGTACATTTATGGTACCATTAAATGACATTAGTCAATCTGTAGCTAATAGAGTTGTACCACCTAGAGCTCAGACGCCCAGCAATATGTACAATCCCTACTATGGAGGTATGAAATGAGCTTACAAAATTACTATTACAAACTTGGTTATAGCTACACAAAAGAAGCATCTGCCAGGTCTTTTATAGTTCCAGCTGCCTTAGGGGGTTTAGGTGGACTAGGGTATGGTATGACAAGAAAAGAGAACCCTACTAAAGACCCTCTACACCCTGCAGCGTCTACTTATGGAGCTATAGGTCTTCAAGCCGGTTTAGGTACAGGTGCTACTGCCCTAGCCACTAAGTTATTAGGTATAAAGGGCTTAAATAGATCAGGCTTAGCAGTTCTTGGTGGTTTAGGCGGCGGTATTTATGGATTACATAAAGCAACCAGCCAAGGTAGGCCAGACTTGTTACTTAAGCAACCAGGCTTAGAGTATCCATATAGCGACTATGAGTATCAACTAGCTTCTTTAAAGGGTGCCCTATGATATCTGGAAAGTTAGGTACAGTGCTAATAAACTCAGCTCTGCCGAAAGACTATAGATCCGAAGGTGACTTAGATCTTAAAAAAATGAAAGGCAATTTAGTTAAGCTAGCTAAAAATGCCCCAGAGCAATATAAGTTCGTAGCTCCGAAGATTAAAAAGCTAGGTGATGAGTTTTCTACTTACGAGTCTATTACTGTTGGCTTAGATGATATAGAGCCAGACTATGCTGAGAGAGACTCCATAATAAATTCAGCACAAAAAGTAGTAGATACCTACGGCACAAAGTCCAAGCAAGCCTTTGATGCCTTTATGTCTGCGCAAGAAAAAGTCATGGATTTAACTAAGAGGCATAAAGGCGATATGGCGATGACTGCTAGATCTGGCAGTAGAGGTAATACCACCCAGCTAATGAAGATCATAGCTACGCCTGTAGTGGTTGGGGATTTTCACGGTAATCCTGTACCATTTCTAATAAAGCGTAGTTATGCTGAGGGCTTAAGCCCAGCTGAGGCTTGGATAGCAGGGGATGAAAGTAGAAGCCAAGTTATTAAAGGTCAGCTAGGTACCGCAGAGCCTGGGGAAATGCAGAAAGTTCTTAGCTCTGTTATGTCTTCAGCTGTAGTATCAGAGAATGACTGCGGTACAGATAACGGCATTAGACTTAAAGTAGATGATCCTAGTATAGAGGGTAGATATTTAGCAGCTACGGGTGAGTTAGTAACTTCTCAGAAAGCTGCGCAGCTAAGTCAGAAGGGTGGGTTTGTATTAGTAAGATCACCGATGACTTGTGAGCTTGAGAAGGGCGTATGTCAGAAATGTTCAGGCACGAGCGTAAAGGGCGGTGACTATGATATAGGCACATCTCTAGGTCTTAGGTCTGCCCAAGCGTTATCCGAACCATTAACACAAATGCAGTTAAGTGCTAAGCACGGCGTTAGCTTGGTTAAAGGTGACGCTAATAAACCAAGAGGGCTAAAAGCCTTTAAGCAATTCGTAGAAATACCTAAGAACTTTTTCTACAAGGCTACACTTGCTAACTCAGCAGGTAAAGTAGAGAGTATTAAAGAAGCTCCACAAGGTGGGTTTGATGTCTACATAAATAAAGAGCACCACTATGTTCCCCCCGGAAGAGATATTAAAGTAAAATCAGGTGAGGAAGTAGAAGCTGGAGATTTGCTTAGCACAGGTGTACCAGCTCCTGATGAAGTACTAAAACACAAGGGTATGGGGTCAGGTAGAGAGTACTTGGTTAAGTCTATTAGAGAGTCTTTTGAAGAAAGCGGTATAAAAATAGACCAAAGAAATATAGAAGTTCTAGCTAAGACACAGCTTAACTTTGTAAAATTAGATAAGCCTGTAGGAGATATGCTAGAGGGTGATGTAGTTCCAGTTTCTTCTGTTGTTAAGCAAATGGGTTTAACTGGGCAAAAGTCTAGCGTAATGTCCTCCGTAGGGAAAGTGTTAGCTAAGCCAGTGTTTGAGCATATACCAGGTACCTTAATAACTAAAAGAATAGCTGAGGATATATTAGACAAGGGCAAGAATGAAGTTTTTGTAACTGACGCAAAGCCTGTGTTTAAACCTGTTATGGTTGCTGCTACTAGAACTCCACTATTAAACCCTAATTGGCTTCAGAGACTTGGTTACAGGTACCAAAAAGACACACTTATAGATGCAGCTACATTTGGTCAGAAAGCAGATATACACGGCTATGACCCTCTAGCAGCTCTAGCTATAGGTAAAGAATTTAAACGAGGACCCAAAGGAGAATACTAATGAAGCACAAAACTTCTGGAGTTATAGACTCAGCGGCTAGGATGCTAGTTGGGAATAGAGCCGGCCTTAATTCTACACAAAGAAATTTCGTTAATAAATATGTAGGTAGTCATGGTGCCGTTAAGACAGATCTAAAAAATAATCGTGGGTTTCTGAAGAATATACTAATTGGAAATGAACACGCCACTGATATAGCTAGAGCTAGGTATATGCAGGGTGGCTTGTTAGGCCAGGGTGGCCTTATAAGAGGTGAGCTCGCTCCTAGCGATGAGTATATTTCTAGTGCTAGAAAGCTAAAAGATTATATGCTAGCTGATGCTGGTAGTGCTAGTGATTTCTCTAGGTCGGATGCTAAAACATTGTTGAGTGGGTCCCCTATGGCGGCTTTAAATATAGGGTTTAACGTTGGATTCCCTGCCATGGAAGCTGCAAAAGCAATTAGAGGTGAATCAGAAGAATACGGTGATAGGAGAGGATCTGGCGTAGGCGCAGCATTGGGTAGTGGTCTAGGATTTTTGCTGTCAAGTAATTTCGGCCTACCTGCTGGTATGCTAGCTTCGTACATAGGTAAGAATGTAGGTCAGAGAGCTGGAAGTTTGTTTGACAATAAAGAACAAACTCCGTATGACCAGACTATGAGTATAGCTGAGAAGGCTCTAATGTAGATACTTTACTTTTAAGTATCTCTATATATACTTAACACATAAGAGATTAATTATTACATAGTGTAGGAGAATTTAACTATGTCTTTACTAAAACTAGCATTTTTAAGAGGTTGCCAAAACGCACTCGTTAATTCAGGAGCTATCCCTCCTTACAGATCTGAATTTAAGGCAGATCTAGCTGTTAAGGTAGCGTCATTCGCTTTACCTCGTAACTGGAAATTAGCTTCGGACGAAGATATTGCAAATGCTATGTCTTCAATGGCTTCAGGTGCTGAAGAAGAGTTAGCCCCAGAAGAACAAGAAGAAGTTATGTCTGACGAATCTGATGAAGCAGTAACACCTGAAGAAGCGGCAGAAGCATTAGAAGAACAAGCTCAAGCCGCAGAAGGCTTGGGCGAAGCTTCTGAAGACGCCGCAGAAGCTTTAGAAGCTATGGATACAGAGTCTGAAGCAAAAGAAGTTGTTGCTATGTTAAAGAGAGCAGCCGAAGGTGATGTATTCGGTGGCGGTGTAGCTAATCCTGAACCACAAGTATTAGATGACTACGAATCAGAAGCTGGAGATAGAGCTAGTGAGGACTATGCTCATTTGAGCGGAGGTCAAGGCCTAGCTGACCCTATGGCTAACGCTGAGCCCTTTACAGGCGGTATGAAAGATCTTAGCGAAGGCGTTAGCTTAGACGCTAAGACCGCTAGTTATTTATTGCGTAAGTTAGCTGAAGATGCAGCATATAATGTTGGGCCAGAAGTAGCAGACCCAAGTAATATTGAAGAAGACCCCAGACCAGAAGCCTATGCTAATTTTGACCAAGGGGATGGCGCTTTTAATGACACTGCCCCATTTACAGGTGACATGCAAAAAGCTAGTGCTTATAACTACTTACTTCAAAAAACAGCTTCTGAAGTTGGCAAATACTTACCAAAGAGACTTAACAGCAGAGATAAGTTAGCTGCATTAAGAGCTATGATTGGCATGTCTAATAAAGAAAGAGCTAACTATATCCAACGCATTAAGTGGGCTATGGAAGAAGAAGCAGCTAAAGAAGAACCAGTAGAAGAACAAGAAGAAGAAGATGCTGAAGGTACTGAAGATGCTGAAGAATCTCCCGAAGAATCACAGTCCTCAGAAGAGAAAAAAGCATCTTACGTTCTTAGACAACTAGGTTTAGGTAAGAAGACTGCTTCTAGAAGACAACAAAGAAGAAGATGGTAAAATGAAAAGATCCCACTATATACTAGGAATGCACAAGGCATTTGTAGACTATGGTCTTCTTCCTAGAGGTGTTTCTTTTGATAAGATAGCTGCAGCGGCAGACACAGCTGCCCAAGCTACACCTCAAGAATTTCAGACTGTAGGGGACTATATAACTCCTAATGATTTAGATTCTCTAGCCAAAATACTAGATATTCTGGGTCAATTATTACAGATGTACCAACAGCAATCTGGAGGGGGAGCTCCACCTCAAGGTATGCCTCCTGAACAAATGGGCGGAATGCCACCTCAAGGTATGCCTCCTGAACAAATGGGCGGAATGCCACCTCAAGGTATGCCTCCTCAACAAATGGGCGGAATGCCACCTCAAGGTATGCCTCCTCAACAAATGGGTGGAATGCCTCCTCAAGGTATGCAACCACCTATGTAACATAGTACCCGGTGAGTTGCCATGGGCTTTTTTAATTTAAATCATTTAATACAAGATGACGATTCTAATATAAAGAACCTCCTACAGACTAGCGATGTAGATAAACTAAGCCGGGCAAAGAGGATAGCTAGGAGTTTTCTATCTAGCAACCCTGGACTGGCAAGAACTTCTATAGGTAGATCTTCTACTGGTTCTTTCTATGACTTCAATAGCAATAGGTTAGGGGTTAGCACAGACTCTCCTGATGTATTAGCCCATGAGCTAGGGCACGCTACTAGGTTATCCGATGCCTCTGATTTGTATAAGGGTATACTTGGTACAAGTAAACGGCTATCAAGGATAAATAACCTTATATCTATGCCTCTAGCCTCTATAGTAGCTTTGAATAAGAGTACTGACCTTGAGACAAGAAGAGATATATTACGAAAGATGGCTTTAGGTTCTGCTATTATATCTTCACCTAACTTATTTGAAGAGTTAGCTGCGTCGGCACATGCTGTTAGGCACAGCGATACTCCTATTAGAACCGCCCTCAGTGTAACTCCTGGAATGTTTTCTCATCTGCTTAGTGATGGAACAGCTCCCTTAACTTATTTATCTATGCACGCTTTAACTAGTAAGGATTTTAAATGATTAAACTATCAGCAATATCACCTAAGACTATAGTATCTATGGGTGGGCAAGATGGGGCTTCTACTCCCGAAGAGAATCAACTCAAAGAATTGTTATCTCAAATGGCTTACTCAATGTTGCAGAGTAAGGCACCTAACCTAATGCCATATATAACATCGTTTAAGCCGATAGAATTGGACTTAGATAGCAACAAAGCCGTAGGGGCTTTTAGTATAGATCTTAACGGTAAATCAGTTATGATCCCGATAGTAATGTCCGATGGTAAGGTTAAGCCTCCTGAAGTTTTTTACGCTAAGGATCAAGATGCTTTTTTGCCACTAAATAACAAGTGGATGGAAGAGATACAAAAAGCTGAATCTAACAATCTAGGGGAAGCAGTAGAAGCTCCAGAAAGTTTGTCTAGCGATGTAGATATTAGAGCTCTTACCTTACCTCCGACAACCGGTAGATTTGTGTATGCTAGTTTTAATAATATAGACTTGCCTAGAGTAATAGACAATTGCGATAATCTAACAAAAGTAGCTTTTGCAGAAATGCTGAAAAAGAGCAGCAAAGTACTAAAGGCTTACGTTAAATACAATGGGGCTAGTAGCGTAGAGCTGCTTAGGCCTACATATAACTACTCAACTAAAGTGGCTTCTGTTAGCAAATGGGCTGTTCTAGATCCTAAGTCTAGTAAAGAGTCTTATGTTACTTATTTCGGTAACAAGTTCCAAGACGCATTCTCTAGCTCTTTGAAGTCTGGCTACGCAGTTAGGGACTTTAGAAAAACTGCCGAGATATTAGTTGACTCTGAGATTCCTTTGGACTCTACAGTAATGTCTAGATCAGGAATTACAGAACCTAACTTTCCTGGGGTGTACAATATATCTAAGCTAGGTGGTACTAACGAAAAGGTTTATATTGTCCCTAATCCATTTATGGCTGGAAGTGACTTAATGCCTATATCAGACAGCGCTAGTGGCATGGTTAGTACTAAAGGTGATTATGGTACTAGCACAAAGAGAAATTTTGGTGGTAGAACATATTTAGTAATAACTCCAAGCAAGTCCGTAGGTTACTTCTCTAAGATAGTTGCTATGACTACTACCGAAACTATGGATACTTCTTCTGTTATGGAAGAACTTATGTCCGAGAGAGACCCAAGAAACGGCGATAAGCTATTTTTATCTATGAGAGGTGGAGATATAACCAATGCCGCATATTTTCCAGAGGGAATATCAAATGTAACAAATAGTGGCTCTGGAGATATATATGCTACATACATGGGTAAAAAAGTGGTATTTACTACCTCTAAGGCAATAAAGGTTCCCAAGTCTGTAAGCACTTCTTCAGGGTACTCACCCTTTTCTTCAGAAGGTAATACAGTCATAATAGTTCCTATATCTTTTAGACCCGTGTCTGTTTCTGGTAGTCTACAAGAAGCAGACTACATAACTGATGCAGACCAGTTGAGAACTACAGTCACTGAGAAAATTTCTAGCTTAGCTTCTAAGGAAGTTAGGGTAAAAAGAAGCTCAGACGGTAGCTGGGTTTTTAATGGTAGCTACTGTGATGACAAGACTAGTCTTCTTAAGAAAATGGGGTCAGCTAATATAAATGTTGAGGTAGCTAATAGCTCTATAGCTAAGATACCCTATAACTCTAGTAAGCTATTTAGATCATTCACTCCAGTTAATCTAACCAAGCTAAGCAGTATATTTGGTCCTGATGCATCGCCTCCTCAAGGTATGCCTCCAGAACAAGGTGGAATGCCTCCTCAAGGTATGCCTCCAGAACAAGGTGGAATGCCTCCTCAAGGTATGCCTCCAGAACAAGGTGGAATGCCTCCTCAAGGTATGCCAGGCCAGCCAGGTATGGCTCCACAAGCCCAGCAAACAATGGAAGCTGCGTCTAACTTAAATGACGAAAGTATATTTAACGCTAGTGCTGCAGCCTCACTTCTACAGTATAATCCGCTTAATGAAGCCGTAGCTCAAGAGCTGCCTAACATAGAAAAGGCTTTAGATAGTACTGCTAGAATACTTGTTTCTGTGCAAATGAGGGAAGCTGAGTTAGCTCAGCAGATAGGGCAGGATGCTTATAATGAATTAGAGGGTAATCTTAGAAAAGTTCTAGGAGGTCTAGGCGATATTATACTATCATTACATAAGCAGAAGAGTATGACATCTCTTCCAGAGGGTATTTCTTAATAGCAAGTTAGGCGTAAAATGAACTACGATATACTTCCAGCTCCTACTAAGACCGATTCTCCGGCTTGGAGATCTAACGAAGTATTTAATTATTTTGAATCAAATAAATCAGCAAAGCAGTGGCCTTGTGCTTATCAGAATTTGCTTAATGAATACTTGGTAGGAAATACTAAAGACTCTAATATAGACAAAGCTTATACTCTGTACTATATACCATTCACTAGAAGTACTATAAATGCCTTGCTATTAGCTGGGGATAATATGCACAACATAGCTAGAAGAATAGAAGAAGATGAGGAAGTTATACTTTTGTACGCTAAACTATTCTTTGATACATCTGTGTTTAACAATAAGCTCATACGTATGGCATTTGTTAGACAGCTAGGATCATCTACCAAGCAGGAAGAATTTGATAAAGGTTTAATGTCAGCAGCTCTGCAGCTAGGACCTAATTACGTATATTGGAAACTAGGCCTATCGAAGGATAATGACACTATGCCTGATACAGTTGTAGTTGATATGATGAAAGATTCTTACTGGAAGTTCAATGAAATGAAAATAAAAAATAGCATGGAACTAACTAAAGAATCTAGAACCTGGATACCTGCAGCGCTAAGCGCGGCTGGCATGGCTTCTAAGAGTATAAAGCAACTTAGTAGTGAAGCCGAGAGCGTTAAGATAAAATTACTAAGCATTGCTAAAACAGTTCCTGCATCAGATATAATGCAAGATTTAAAGGGGTGACACATGGGATCATTTAACAGAAGCGACTTAGAGGATATGGCTAAGTCTCTAGTAGACAAGTTTATAAATAACAATACAGCACTAGAAGATGGAATATTAGAGTCAGCTAAAGATAATCTTTTAAACTCCGAACAGATTAAACGTCTTACTGAGATGGCTAATACTTCTGCATTCCTAGAGATGTTTAAGAATACTAGCGGTGACGATAGAATGGTTGAGTTTAAAGTTGCAGATCCTGGAGTAGTTATTAAAAAGTATTACTCTACTACTCCAGACAATGCACCTGCTAAAGGAGTTATGTCTATCGAGATTGAAGAGCTTGATCCCTCAGACAATGACACCTCTGTGTTTTTCGATGATATAGGAGGGTCAGATAAATACGATAAGTCTGAAATATCTGATGAGTCTGACTCAGATTTTTCTTTGGATGACATAGGATTAAAAGCCGCTAGCTACGTAGAGAAGGTTGCTTCTGTTAGCCTCAAGTCTTTAGATTTTAAATCCGATTTAAATAAATTTAGACGTATGGATATAGAGAATAGCCTACGTGATAAGCTAGCCCATTATGATATTACTGCTACTGATATAGCGGATTCTATTGCCGGCAACTTTAAAGGTATATATTCCAAAGAAAAATATGCTCAGTTTGAGTTAGATTCTATAAGTAGACATGGCAATGCTGCGGTTCCTGTTCTTCAGATGGTTAGATCAAGATTGAGTATGCCTAAGATAGCTAGAGCTTTAACTGACTCTGAAATACTTATAATACAAGATAGAAATATAGTTGAACCTAGTAAGCTTTTAGATAAAGTAGCAGAGGCCATTGACGTATCTGCAGAATTTATTAAAGCAGAAAAAGCTCTGCACAGAATAGGGGTTAAGAATGTCTAATTTTTTTACTAAGCAAGCAGCCTGGGATAAGATAGCATTAGATCCCGGGTCAGCAATACTAGGACTATCCATGGCTAACGCTGCTGGAGGAGGGCCTGCAGGTGGAGCTTCTGCTGGAGACTTAGCTAAGACTCTTGGCGTTGCTTCAGTAGCTAGTAAGGTAACTAGCCCTTTGTTTGACACTACTGGTTATAGAGTTAATAAAGCTCTCAACTCAGGAGTTAGCGGGTTAGCTGCTAGAGTAAAAGCGGATGAGTTAGTTGGTAAAAAGGTAGTAGATACATTCGGTGACTTAGCTAGCAAAGCTATTAACCATATAGTAGACTCCGGCGTATCTAAGTACAAAAAACTTACAGATCTGCCTAGACAACAAAGCATACTTAAAGAACTAGTAGGAAAAGATGATGTTATTTCTAGGGCAGATCCTGAACAAGTAGCTAACTTGTATGAATCTCTCAGAGAAATAGCTCCTACAGTAGCTAAACATAGAGAAGCAGTTAGATCTTTCCTAAGACAAGGTTTAGCCCACGAAGGTGGTGTAGATCCTGTTACTTTCGGTCAGCTAGCTAGAACAGAACAAGCACTAAAAGGCAAAAACACAGCCAAGATGGATTAGAAAATGAACATCAAACTCGCAGAACTTTTATTAACACCACAAGTTATTTCTAGAATACCAAAAGAAGCTATTGCTATGCGTGATAATGGTATGCTTCATAAAGTAGCCGCTGATAGAGAAGGACTACAATACTTTACTATTAAAGAAGCTATTTACTCTCTAGGCAAAAAGGCTTACTTGAATAAGCAAGAATGGTCTTTGATTGGTGATGGTATTGATTCATTGGATAAATTATCAAAATGAAGAAGTACATAGCATCTAATATACATAACCTTAGGAGCTGGTCATCTATAAGTTCTAACTTAGGCGAGCTGGCTACTAAGACAGCTAGTAGACTAGAGTCTTTTTCCGCTTTAAATCAGAAAGCTATAGTGGATACACAGATAGCTTCTGAGATAACAAAGCTAGGTTCAGCGGTTATGGATGCTATAAAGGCGTCTAAAAACTCTGATATACTAAAGGGCATGTTGTTCGGAACTGGAGCTGCTGTTCCCTTAGCTGCGGCAGGAGCATACGTTACTGACAAGGCAGGAGATAGAGCAGAAGATCTTGGCACTAAAGCTTTGGTAGCTACGCCTGCAGCTATACTAGCTGGCCTCGCAGCTGGTAGAGCGCTTAACTCTAGTAGAGAATCGAAGCAAGCCTCGTATTCTATTAAAGAAGCTATGGCTGTTATATCACTTAATCAGAAACTCAATGACTCTGTTAGTAATATAAAAATAGCAGAAGATAGAAAATACACTGAGAGTGTAATACTTAGAAGTAACGCCCATCTAGCAGATATAGTTAACTCTATTCTAAACTAAGGTTAATATGAGAAATAGCTCTTTTAATAAAATAATAGAACTCGATGAGCACTTTAAGGGTACCCATACATTTGAACCTACAGTTCAATTACTGCACTCTAATTCTAAAATAAAAGTAGCTAGCGAAGCTTCTGATTGGTCTAGATCAGTATCACCAGAGCCTGGTAAAACTTTTATATTAGTATTAGCTATGGGTGCCAGTGAGTACTATGGACCTAATAGAAACGGCGATGCGTTTAGAGAAGCTGAACTTATTAAAAAATACAAGACATTTGAAACAAATGCTCACGTATTTAGATCCCACGTAAACAAAGACCCAGCTAAGTCCATGGGTAGCGTAGTAAAAGCCTTCTACAACAATGACATGCATAGAGTAGAACTTATACTAAAGCTAAATAATTCTGACTGCCCAGATATTGTAGATAAAATACATGCGGGAGAGAATGTAGCTGTAAGCATGGGTTGCAGAATAGAGTTTGACGTATGTACTATATGCGGTAATAAAGCACCTAGTAGAAAAGAATATTGTGAGCATTTATTAAACGAGCTTAATGATATTTACCCTGATGGTAGAATAGTTGCTGCAGATAATCCTGATCCTAATTTCTTTGATATATCTGTAGTTTATAAACCTGCAGATAAAACAGGTTACATGCTAAAGAAGGTAGCCAGCTTAAATAGCTTTACTAAAGAAGCAGGTTTACCTAGCAGCTTAATAGCCGAAAAAATAGCAGCTAGAACGGCTATAGCTAAGTACCTAACAAAGGCTGCCGATATAGAGAAAATAGTTACTGGCGTAGGCTTTGCAGCTAGTACTGGGTCTGGTAGCAGCTCCAGTGATGCAGACTCTCTATCTAAAAAGTGGTTGCTATCTATTGTCCCTAAGCTAACAAAGTCTCACATGGATATAGCAGATAGTGACTTAGCTTCTATGAGCAGTAGAGACTTTCCTAAAGTCATAAATACTCTAAGCAAGATGGGTATATTCTTAACTACACCAGAATTTTTGGATTTAATGTTTCTAAAAATCACAGGGAATAAAGCACCGGAAGGTTTAGCTAGTAAATTAATATCTCTGCAAGGGGATATATTTAGCTTGCTGTCTAAGCACCCAGATATAGCAGAAGACTTAATTACTTCTGGATCGGTAGCAACTGGTACTGAAGGAATAGACAAACAGATAGAGTCTAAGATGGCTAGCTATGTACCATTTAGGTCTTTGTTAGCTGGTAATATATTACATCCAGCTAAATCAACTAAGCTGGCTAGCTCTAACGGTACTGGGTATATACCTAGATGCACTAACTTTGATAGAGATTTACTTAAGTTTGCTGCAGTTAGCTTAGCCTGTTATAAAATGAACGTACTAGAAACCTGTAGTAATAGTAGCAGCTCTGCATTGGATTTAGCGAAGAGTAGACCTTCTTACA
>JACCDU010463013.1_pt1 | contig 36383 bp, 37 predicted proteins | sample 7446081 | NCBI WGS metagenome assembly JACCDU01 (sample SAMN15323447, study PRJNA562643) | freshwater metagenome | isolation source: river surface water | place: USA:Blue River Watershed | collected 2017-08-17
GTTGAAACAGATTATTGGGGCATGGAACACCAGAGTGCAGTTGCCTATGGCAATCATTACAAAAACAATAAATTTGGATTTGACTTTATCATTATCCATGAATCTGCACATGAATGGTTTGGGAATTCAATTTCTTGCTCCGACCATGCTGATCTGTGGATTCATGAGGCGCTGGGAACTTATGCAGAAGCAATCTATGTAGAAGAGAAATTTGGAAAGGCAAAAGCCCAGGAATACCTCAATGGCCAGCGTCGCAACATTCGCTATGCGTTTCCAATTGCGGGGCCATATCAAGTTAATTACCAGCATCCTGACTCAGATATGTATTTCAAAGGAACTTGGATGTTCCATACCTTAAGGAATATCATACAAGATGATGCGCTTTGGTTTAAAACAATGCGCGAATTTTGTTTGGCATTTTACCATAAAAACACAAATACACAGGAGGTGGTCGAATATTGGAGCAAGCACCTCAACAAACCCATCAAGGCGTTGATGCTGAATTATTTGTATCAGGTTAAAAATCCAAATTTACAATATAGCATTCAATCATTGGACAATACATGGACACTACGCTACCGCTGGAGCAATTTAAGTGATGATATTCCCTATCCCTTGACATTGAAATCGGGTGAAAAAATTAAACCAAATGCAACATGGCAGGAAATCAAATTAAACCATGCGCCCGAATTGGATGAAGAAAGCTATTTATTTGATAAAGAATTGCTAAAATAAATCGCTTAAATCCCGTATTTTTGCACAAAATTAAGACAGAAAAGAAATGAAATTTGGCGTAATCGTATTCCCTGGTTCCAATTGTGATGATGACACCGTTGGCGTAATTCAAAGCTTAGGCCATGAGGCTGTAAAATTGTGGCACAAGGATACAGATTTACAAGGCTGTGATTTCATTATCGTACCGGGAGGCTTCTCTTATGGAGATTACTTACGTTCAGGTGCGATTGCTCGCTTTTCTCCCATCATGGAACATGTGATTGAATTTGCGAAAAATGGCGGCTATTTAATGGGCATTTGCAATGGATTCCAGGTGCTGGTTGAGGCACATTTATTACCGGGTGTCCTTCTACGTAATAACTCACAAAAATTCATTTCAAAAAATATCTATTTAAAAGCGGCAACAAACAATTCCTTGTTGACCCAAGAATTAGATCTAAACAAAGCCTATAAAATACCTATCGCGCATGCAGAAGGACGTTATTTCGCAGACCAAGCGACGCTAGCTTCTTTACAAGCGAACAATCAAATTCTATTCTATTATTGCGATGCAGATGGAAACATCAACGAGGAGGCAAATCCCAATGGCAGCTTATTGAATATCGCCGGTATTTGCAACGAAGGACGCAATGTATTTGGTATGATGCCGCACCCTGAGCGTGCTGCGGATCCCGATTTGAATAATACAGATGGTTTAGAAATCATGAAGCAACTAATCCTTCAACTAGCATAAAAAAAGCCCCATTGATTGGGGCTTTTTTATTATTACTCGTAGAGACGCTTTACCTTGCGCCTACAAAATATATGACGCGAGGTATCGCGTCTCTACAATTATCTCAAATCATTCACTTCCACCCCAGGAAATGCCTTCTTATTAAATGTAAAGAAAGCATCGTCAACACCCGCTTTGGAATTCAATTTAGTCACGGTAAACAATTGTTTTTTACCTGATTTATTCACAATCGACCAGGATTTAACTGTAAAATCAGATGTGTTGATTTTAAGGCTTACATGCTTCACCTGAGCCGATTTGCCTGTGGGCGCCATCTCTACAGTGGCAATCCCACCTGATTCTCCAACCAGCGTAAACTTATACCCCTTCTTATCAAAAGTATAAATCTTAGCAGGATTCAACTCCCCATCTGCGGGATCAAAAGATGAGATATTCACTTCATTAATCTCCTTAATATAGGTCGAAACTTCTTTCCCATTATTGAAAATTTCCTGCCCTGCAGTCTTCAATCGAAACTTAGTCCCCTTGACGGTAATCGAACCATTCATCGCGTTTCCTCCATCGGTCTGATAGCTAAAATTAGCTGAAAACGAACCCATGCTTTTATACTTCTTCTGCATACCATCAATTAGCTTGATGGCCTTGTTAGCTTGTCCCCAAACAGGTAATGTCAACAACACAAATGCAATTAACTTCTTCATTATTTTAAATTTTTCAAAATTTCTTCTAATTCTACTTCGGATTTCACTAATACTTCACGGGCTTTAGAACCACCAAAAGAACCAACAATTCCTGCAGCTTCCAATTGATCAATGAGTCGGCCTGCACGGTTATAGCCCAATTTCAATTTACGTTGAATCAAGGATGTACTTCCTTGCTGATGCATCACAACTAAACGTGCAGCTTCATCAAAGAACGAATCTCGATCCCCTAAATCAACATCTCCACGATCTTGACCTCCCATTTCGTCTGAGTCAGGCTCTGGCAATAGATAAGCCGACGCATAACCTTGTTGGTTCCCAATAAAGTCGCAAATCTCTTCTACCTCTGGCGTATCCACAAATGCACATTGCAAACGAATCACCTCAGAACCCATCGATAAAAGCATATCACCCATACCCACTAATTGATCCGCCCCACCCGCATCTAATATGGTGCGTGAGTCAATTTTCGACATCACTTTGAATGATAAACGTGCGGGGAAATTGGCCTTAATTGTACCGGTAATAACGTTTACTGATGGTCGTTGCGTGGCTACAACCAAGTGAATACCAATGGCACGGGCCAACTGCGCTAAACGTGCAATCGGGTGCTCCACTTCTTTACCTGCGGTTAACATCAAGTCGGCTAATTCGTCAATCACCAATACGATATAAGGCATAAAATCATGCTCATTCGGATTCAATCGGCGATTGATAAATTTCGTGTTATATTCCTTGATGTTTCGGCAATTAGCGTCCTTCATCTTATCATAACGCATATCCATCTCCTTGCAAAGCGAATTAAGCGTAGCAACAACCTTCTTCGTATCTGTAATAATTGCCTCCGCTGAATCAGGTAAGCACGCTAAGAAATGGCGTTCGAGTTTATTAAACAAGGATAACTCTACCTTTTTAGGGTCTACCAATACAAACTTCAACGTCGATGGGTGTTTCTTATAGATCAAAGATGTCAACAACATATTTAATCCGACCGACTTCCCTTGACCCGTTGCACCAGCCATCAACAAGTGAGGCATTTTGGCTAAGTCGGCGACAAATATTTCATTCGAAATCGTCTTTCCTAGGGTGATCGGCAAATCGTAAGTTGACTTTTGGAATTTCTCTGATCCGATCACCGCACGAACCGGTACCATTTCACGATTCTTATTGGCTACCTCGATTCCGATCGTTCCTTTTCCAGGCATTTGACCGATGATACGTACGCCCATCGCTGCCAAAGAAAGAGACAAATCATCCTCCAATGACGTAATTTTACTCACACGAACACCCGCTTTAGGAACAATCTCATAGAGGGTAACTGTCGGCCCAATTGTCGCTTCAATCTTTTGGATTCCGATGCCATAGTTCAACAAGGTCTCCACAATTTTTTCCTTGTTCTCCTTCAGCTCATCCATCGTCACCTGCGTCGTCTGGTTCTTCTGGTCGTATTCTTTTAACAAATCGAGCGTCGGATAAACATATTTTGGCAAATCAGCTGTAGGATCATATAAACCAAATTGCGCCACCAAATCATTCGCTTGAACGGCTGTCGTCGGACTAGTTTCTTCGACTTCAACAGCTGAATCGTCTGCATCGGCAACTTTAAATGTAAACGGCGTCTCATCCACTTCTTCCAAGGCCGCCTCAGCAATTTGCTCGGCAACTATAGGTAAGTCGGCAGGCAAAAGCTCATCATCATCACCCCCTTTAACTGGAGGAACGTGCGGACGGTAGGTCTCCAAATCCTCATTATCCACATGGAATGTGGAGTCATCCTCATTATCAAAAGCCGCCTCTTCGCCTGAGAATTCATCCTCAGAAATAATTCCTCCAGAAGCAGCCGTTTTAAATTTGGGTTTAGAAGGATTCCATTGGTAGAACAAAATCAAAAACACCAAACCCGCAAATCCTAGAGCAAAAATGGCCAAATAGCCGATCAATTGAATTAATTTCTCACTCACAAAATAACCGACACCGCCACCGATGGAATGAGGCAAATCCAGTTGATAGACAAAAAATCCAGCGATTAAACTGCCCCAAATGATGTAAAAAATCACCTGCCAGGTTAATCGATCCAATGCGTAAATCTCCCGCTTAAAAAGGAGTTTAATGGCCGACAAAAAGAATAAAGGAATCAATAAAAGGGATGACCATCCAAAAGTTCTAAACAAGAAAAAGTGTGCAATCTTAGCACCAAGCAATCCAGCCCAGTTTTTTACCGGGATATCAGAACCAGCAATAACTTCTAAAGCTCCTTCTGAAACTTCGCTTTGGTCTGCTACTCCTACAAAGAAGCTTGAAACGAAAGCGACAAGTAAAAGAAATCCAATGAGCAGCAAAAAGCTTCCGAATATTAATCGAACGCGGTATGCAATCTCCGCAGGTGTTTTCGGCTTCCTGCTTTCTGAATCAAAATTAATTTGAAGTGTACTCGTAGGATTTACTATCTTCTTGGCCATCTAAGAAACAATCATATTTAACATATAAATTTCGACTTTTTGATTCGATTTACAAAATCAATTTTACAGACCCGCCTGAACGACCCCTTGATTGATTTTCTTAATCAAACCTGGGCCCTCATAAATGAATCCCGTATATATCTGCACCAAACTAGCTCCAGCTCGCAGTTTCTCTATCGCATCTGCAGCTGAATGTATCCCTCCTACCCCGATGATTGGTATTTGTCCATTTGATTTTTGATGAATGTAAGCTATCACCTCTGTCGAACGTTCACGAACCGGCTTACCACTCAATCCCCCTTGTTGGGCCTTCAATGATTCCTCCGACAATAATCCTTCGCGAGACAAGGTTGTATTCGTCGCAATCAATCCGGCAATCTTTGTTGATAATACAATTTCTATTACATCGTCCAATTGTTCATTCGTCAAATCGGGGGCAATTTTCAACAAAATAGGCTTTTGTTTGGGCTTTACTGAATTCAATCCTTGCAAACGTAGAAGCAAGTTTTGCAAGGGTTCCTTTTCCTGTAAAGCTCGTAAATTTGGGGTATTGGGCGAACTAACATTCACCACAAAATAATCCACCACATCATACAACGCCTCAAAACCTAAACAATAATCCGTTTCGGCCTCCTCGTTTGGCGTAACTTTATTTTTACCTAAATTTCCCCCAACAATAACCTGAGATTTCCGCGCCTTCAATCGATTTTTCATCGCCTCCAATCCCTCATTATTGAAACCCATTCGATTGATGATTCCGCCATCTTCTGGCAATCGAAATAAACGAGGCTTATCATTGCCTGCTTGTGGCTTCGGTGTAACAGTTCCTACTTCAATAAATCCAAAACCCAACTGTGAAAATTCATCCACTAATAAAGCATTCTTATCAAAGCCAGCGGCCAAGCCGACAGGATTAGGAAAATGGATTCCAAAAACGGTACGAGCTAAGCTAGGATGTTCAAATCCATAAATCAGTCTAAACAAGGCCGGGACACCCGGAATCTTCATGGAAAACTTAATAATATCCGCTAGCAGATAATGTGCGCGTTCGGGATCAAATAGAAAAAAAAAGGGCTTGATTAGGTACTGATAAAACATAATTGGGGATTCAATAAGCTAAGAAACAAAAATACGAAATGCCACCAAGATTATGGGAATAAATCAAGGATAATCTGAAGTTTCAAAGGACTTTTTAAAATATCGACCTTATGCATGTGGCCAACTCGAAAAAAAGGCTAATTTTAAAAATACCTTAAAGGGTAATCAAGCATTTTAAAAATTTATAGCCTATGTTAAGTCGTGTAGCAAACTCCATCTATTGGATGAATCGGTACATTGAACGCGCAGACAATTATGCGCGTTTTATCTCGGTCAATTTCAACCTCGCATTGGATTTACCACCCAATGTACCTGAACAATGGGAACCTTTAATTATCGCTACTGCCGATCATTACAATTTCTTCGAACATTATCCTGCTGCCAATCGAGAAAATGTCCTCCACTTCATGACGTTCGATGAGACCAATCCTAATTCCATCTTATCATGCCTGTATAGCGCAAGGGAAAATGCCCGTACCATCCGGGAAAGTATTTCTAGAGAGATGTGGGAATATGTCAATCAAATCTATTGGAAAGTAAAAGATCGTGTCGAGGGAAGTCGGGAATGGGAAATCTCACGTTATCAAGGCTTTTTGGAAGAAATCAAATCCGGGAGTCAATTGTTTTACGGAATTGTAGATTCGACAATCACCCGAGGGGAAGGCTGGCATTTTGGCCAATTAGGTAAATTATTGGAGCGGGCCGACAAAACCACACGCTTTTTGGATGTTAAATATTTCACTTTACTTCCTGATATTGATGCCATTGGATCTCCTTTGGATCTTTTACTCTGGTCTGCAGTTCTGAAATCCAATTCAGCCTACAACATGTTCCGACAACAATACAAGGTGATCAATCCGAAAAACATTGTTGAATTTCTCATTTTGGACAAAAGCTTTCCGCGATCTGTGGTCCACTGTTTACAGGAAGCAGAGTCTTCTTTGTATGCAATTTCAGGCACATCATTTGAAAATGGCTATTCAAATCCAGCTGAAAAAAAGGTATCAAAACTACTATCTGAGGTACAATTCACAGAAATTGACGATATTTTAACGACAGGATTACATCAGTTTCTTGATAATTTCCAAAGCAAAAACAATGAAATAGGACAGACGATCTTCAACACCTATTTCGACTTGAAGCCGGTTAGCTAATCCGGCTTCTCAATTAAAATTTGTAATATTGCGCTCCCGTTTGCCACCCAACATTTATGACATACTGTTTAGGAATAACCGTAAAAGAAGGACTTATTGCGATTGCTGATACCCGAATTACAGCGGGGAATGAGATGTATTCCAATAAGAAAATTTCCATACACGAGATTAATAATCATAGCTTATTCATCATGACGGCAGGTTTGCGTTCTGTTCGCGACAAAGCTGTCACCTATTTTAATCAGAAAATTGAGGATGAGGAATCAAGCTACAATTACATGTTTCAGGCAGCGACGTCCTTTGGCCAAATGCTCAAAAAAGTAGCTCAAGAAGATCGGGAGGCTCTTGAAAAAGAAGGATATAACTTCAATTTACATGCCATCATAGGCGGTCAAATGCCCAAAGACAATGAACATAAATTGTTCTTAATCTTTCCGGAAGGCAACTGGATAGAAATCAATGATGGGTTGAAATACCAAATTATAGGTAACTCCAACTACGGAAAACCATTATTAAATCGGAACCTTAGTTTTGAAACACCCTTAAAAGATGCGCTCAAGATGGGTTTCTTGTCATTTGATGCCACACAAGTCAGCACCAACGATGTTGATTATCCCATCGATGTAGTCGTTTACGAAAAAGATAGTTTCAAGGCGAAAGAGATTCGATTAAATAAGGAAGATATGCAAAAGATTTCCGACGAATGGAATTTGGCTTTGCGAAATTCCCTCGAAACAATTGATGAACACTGGATGAAAAGCTTACTTAATTACCATCCAAATGATCGCTAAAATACACCACAGCCTTCATTATCAATATAGCGAACCCGTCACCTTGGATCCGCATATCTTGTATTTACACCCAAGAAAAAGTTCCCTACTGAGTGTCCAATCATTTAACCTACATATAGACCCGAACCCAGTTCAGATTTCCAAGAATTTAGATCCAGAAGGAAACATCCAAAATATCTTGTTTTTCAAAGAACCTACTAACTATCTGAACATTCGGATGCAGGCACAAGTAGAAACAACCGAATTCAATCCATTCGATTTCGTTTACTTTCCCTTTGAAAGCAAACGCTTGCCTATGCGCTATTCGGATTCATACCTGAAGACACTTAGTCCTTATTTAGGGCTAGAAGGCGTAACTTCTGTCGTGGAACAGACAGCTCGCCAGTTGGCCTCCCAAATACGCTATGAAACATCGGCATTTTTAATGCAAATCAATGAGTTCATCTATAAAAACTTTGCTTACGAAATCCGCGAAGAAGGCGTTCCTAATTCGCCTGAATATACCTTATTAAACCGCAAGGGTTCATGCCGAGATTATGCAGTTCTATTCTCCGCACTTTGTAGGACCATGGGACTTGCAACCCGATTTGTTTCTGGCTATTACACCGGTGCTGCGCCTGTTGATTTACCCAATCAAACACATCATTTACATGCCTGGGTGGAAGTATATTTACCTGGTGGTGGCTGGCGTGGCTATGACCCCACACAGCACGAGGTTGTATCTGGAAACCACATTCCACTTGCGGCTTCTTGTCTTCCGGAAGAAATTACGCCAGTCTATGGTACTTACCGAGGTTCAGCCATATCCGCATTAACAACAGAAGTTTTTATAGAGCGAATCTAGCCAACTAATAATTGAGCTAGTAAGTAATCCGCAATCAAAATCGCAATACATGCGTTGGTAACTGCCGCCGTACTCGCTTTCCCTACTTCATAGGCTCCGCCTTTGGTATAGAAGCCTTGAAACGCAGCAATAGATGCCACCAAAAAGCCAAACACGACCGATTTAATCAAGGCGAACAAGACATAATTAGGTTTGAAATCAAATTGCAAGCCGTAGATATACGATTGTTGGGTCACAGATCCTGTCAACCAGCCAGCCATATACCCACCATATATCCCTAGAAAACAAGCCATCGTCACAAGCATTGGAAAAGTAACCATGGCTGCAATCATCTTTGGAAGCACCAAATAGGACGGAGAATTAATTCCCATGACCTCTAAAGCATCAATTTGTTCCGTGATGCGCATGGTGCCTAATTGGCCCGCAATATTCGATCCAATTTTACCCGCTAAGACAACACAGGTAATAGTGGGCCCTAATTCCAAAATCGTCGAATCCCTAACAATTAAGCTAATAATGTACTTGGGAACAAAGGGATTTTCCATATTGGCAGCAGTCTGTACACAAGTCACAGCTCCTAAAAATGAAGACACAATGGTCACAATTAACATCGAATTGATCCCTATATCCTTGCATTCTTGCATGATTAAAGTCCAATACACCCTAAATTTCTCAGGATTTGTAAAAAGCTTACTCAGGAAGATTAAATATTTACCTAATTTTGACATGCGTTTAAATTTAAGAACGCGCTAAGTACCAAAGATAATGAACAAATTCGTAGTTATAAGTGGAGGAAGCCAAGGAATTGGAAAAGCACTCGTAAAAAAGTTTTTAAGCGAACATTTTACCGTGTTCACCTGCTCCCGCAATCAAGCCAAATTAGATGCCCTATCTACAGAAATGGGCTCCGATCGTTTGCATACTTTTGCGGCGGACCTAAGTCAAAAAAATCAAGTAATTGATTTTGCCAACTGGATTTTAAAGCAGACAAATCAGATTGATGTACTTGTCAATAACACGGGTGTATTCATTCCGGGACAAATACAAAATGAGGCCGAAGATTTGCTTGAAAAGACCATCGAAACGAATTTATACAGCGCTTATCACTTGACACGCGCATTATTGCCTACTTTTCAGGCAAAGAATGTTGGACATATTTTCAGCATCTGTTCAACGGCTTCCATTACCGCATATACTTTAGGCGGATCTTATTGCATTAGCAAATTTGCGTTGTTAGGTTTCACTAAGGTTTTACGCGAAGAACTAAAAACGCAAGGAATCAAAGTAACCGCCATTTTACCTGGTGCTACCCTGACCCCCTCGTGGGATGGTGTCGAGCTTCCTGCATCGCGCTTCATTCCGGCTGATGACGTAGCCCAAACAATTTGGTCGGCCTATCAAATGAGCCCATCCACTGTTTTAGAAGAAATTCTCATTCGCCCACAATTAGGAGATATTGATTTATGAAAAATTGGGAATCCTACACCTTAGTTGATTTACCTGTTTTAGCAAAAGAAATGATCGCTGAACTGCAAGATGCACCACGTGTATGGCTTTTCCGCGGACAAATGGGTGCAGGAAAAACAACACTCACCAAGGAAATACTTAAACAATTATACGTTGAACAAAATGTACAAAGTCCTACTTTTTCATTAGTAAACGAATACCAAACAAGCACGGGTGACATCGTGTATCATTTTGATTTATACCGATTAAAAAACATCCAAGAGGCGCTTGCCATTGGAATCGAAGAATATTTAGATTCAGGCCATTTTTGTTTCATCGAATGGCCAGAACAAGCAGAAGAACTTTGGGATTTCCCACATGTTAATGTGGAAATTGAAGCAATCAATGAAGTCCAACGAAAATTAACCCTATCTTGGTAAGATGCGTATGACAAATCCTTTTCATGAATTATTATCCCAACAAGGCATCATGCCCATGGAGGCGATGAGTTGGACCAAACAAAATGCTAAGAGCATTCAAATTGCACTCCCCAAAGAAACGTCCACTTATGAAAATCGGATAGGCCTTACACCTCAAGCCGTTCAACTATTGATTGCCAATGGGCATGAGGTAATCGTTGAAAATGGCGCAGGAGAACGTGCTGGGTATTCGGATGCTGATTACCTGTTAGCTGGAGCGAGTGTAAGCGAAGATTTACAGCAAGTTTGGCAGGGGCAATTAATCTTGAAAATCAATGCCCCCACTTTGGAAGAAGTAGGGCGCATGATGCCTGGTCAATCTTTTGTTTCTTGTGCGTCTAAAAATCAATTATCCGGAGAATTGCTCGACGAAATCAATAAAAAATCGTTGATTGCCATCGGACTGGAATATGCAGAAGACAACGCAAGTGGCTACCCATTTGTTAAAATTATGGCAGAAATTGCTGGCCAACTTGTCCTTCCGATCGCCAGCGGAATTTTAAGTAATCACAAAGGACCTGGATTATTGTTGGGAAATGTAACAGGTGTCCCTCCGTGCAAATTGGTTTTATTAGGATCTGGTCACGTCGTAGAGCAGGTGGCACGTGCCGCTTGGCATGCAGGTATTCAGATGCAGGTATTCGATAAAGATATTTACAAATTACAACGCTTAAAACACACCTTGGGTTTTCCATTGGTAACGCAGGTCATTGACTCCGAAAACTTGCCCCAAGCCCTACAAGATGCAACAGTGATTGTGGGAGCATTGCGTTCTGATTCTGGCGTGACACCCTGTGTTGTAACGGAAGAAATGGTGAGCAAATTAAAACCTGGAACGCTTATCATCGATGTTTGTATCGATCAGGGTGGATGTTTTGAGACATCTGAAATCACAAATTTAGGTAAACCTATTTTCAAGAAATTTGGCGTTATTCATTATTGTGTACCCAATATTCCATCGATCGTTTCTCAAACGGCTAGTATCGCCATCAGTAATTTGTTGACCTCCTTTGTCTTAAAAGCGGGCAAAACTGGTGGCGTGGAAGAAATGCTTTGGCAGGGAAAATCATTTATGAAAGGAACTTTCTGCTATAAGGGACATGTTACCTTAGCCAGTATCGCAAAATTGTATAAAAAACCCATAAAGGACATTCAACTCTTATTATTAGCTCGATGATTGAAGATTATACCGCTCTATCCAATGCCCCTAATTCCCCGGATTTAAACGGGAAATATTTGGGATTAATTTCCAGCGATTTCATTTTGGTCTCAGATGCCTTAAAAGAGGCTGCTTACCAAATCAAAAAACGCGGATTTTCAGACTTCCCAGTATTCGTTTGTTCGCAACGTCCGATTGAAATAGGTCAAATGCTGATTGGGGTCGCTGAATTAAATGGCAACAAATGGAATTACCACGCCTCCATGATGGAAGAGTTCGTTCAGCGTAAATTAATTGCCGAAGAAAACGTGGAATTATTTGTACAAAACTTCAAAGATACGGAGGAGTATGCCTGCTTATTTGTGGTGGATGGACAATTTACCAACTTTGTTTTTATCCCATTCCCGGAAGACATCTAGTTTGCTTCCCGTTTGTTCAAAGGATGAAAATCATGAACCATTTGACTCAAATAGGCTCGATCTAAATGGGTATAAATTTCCGTAGTCAAAATGGATTCATGCCCAAGCATCTCCTGAACAGCCCGTAAATCGGCACCCCCTTCAATGAGGTGTGTTGCAAAAGAATGCCGGAAGGTATGCGGACTAATGGCTTTTGTAATCCCCACTTTTGCCGCCAAATCCTTGCAAATCAAAAAGACCATAACCCGACTTAATGCCCCTCCTCGTCGATTTAAAAAGACAATATTTTGCGCTTCTTTTTTATAATCGATATGCGCACGAACTTCTGCTTGATAGAGTTGTAAATAACGAAATGCATCACGCCCCGCAGGAACTAAGCGTTCCTTATCGCCTTTTCCACGCACTTTAATCAAACCCAAATCTTCATATACATCCGTTAATTTCAAGGATACTAATTCGGATACACGTAAACCTGCACCGTATAAGAATTCCAACATGGCCCGATTTCGAATGCCTTGGGGACTTGACATATCATTTGCGTCCAATATCCGTTCTATTTCATCAAAAGATAAGGTATCAGGCAAATGACGTCCTTTTTGCGGCGATTTAATGTGGATGCTGGGATCACGAAAATCTGGATTTCCTAAGCAAAGGAATTGGAAAAAACTTCGAAGGCCCGACAAACATCGCGCTTGGCTACTTGCTTCTATTCCAAGATCATGTAAAACCTTAAAAAAATCAAGAATGTGATTTTCTCCAACTTCCAGAGGTGCTATGGGTTGACCTGGAGAGTCTGCCAAAAACTGGGCAAATTTCTGCACATCATGTACATATCCAGCCAAGGAATGCCCAGACAGCCCTCGTTCAATCTTCAAATAATTACCAAATGCTTGGATTTCCGTTGACCACATGAATACAATATTGCTAGATTCATGTAAATTTAGGCTAAATTTGAAATATAGCACAGGCATTGAACCATGGTACATAAAAAGATATTAATCCTGAATGGTCCCAATTTGAATTTATTAGGCACAAGAGAGCCTGAGATTTATGGACATCAGACCTTTGAACAATTTCTTGAAATTTTGACTGAAAAATTCAAAGACAGCTTGGACATATCCTATTTTCAATCGAACGAAGAAGGGGCTATGATTAATAAACTCCATGAAGTTGGCTTTAGTTTCGATGGTATCATCTTGAACGCTGGTGGTTATACCCATACCTCCATCGCGCTTGGAGATGCCGTTTCAGCGATTAAAACGCCTGTTATTGAGGTACACATATCCAATGTACATGCCCGCGAAGCATTCCGTGGACACAGTTATTTAAGTCCAAACTGTAAAGGAATCATCGTTGGATTTGGCTTACGAGGGTATGAATTGGCATTAAATTCTTTTTCATAGCCTATGTTATCCTTTTACCCTGGTCCTTCTAAGGTTCATCCAGAGGCCTTGGACTACATCCGAGAGGCCTTTGATCAGGGTATTGTCAGCATTAATCACCGAAGCGAACGATTTGAAGCTCTTTTGAAGGATACCTTGGAGGTCATTCAACGTAAATGGGATATCCCTTCAGACTATACCATCTACTTTGTTTCATCTGCCACGGAAGCTTGGGAAATTGTCGCACAATCTTTGATCGAAAAGCAATCTCTGCACCTATATAACGGTGCGTTTGGAAAAAAGTGGGCGCATTATACCAAGCAAATTTTCCCGAATGCCCAATCCATTGCATTTGATGTGCAGGAGCGGTTAGCCGACGTTCATTTACCCGAGCTCACAGGAATCGACACCATTTGTTTAGTTCAAAGTGAAACATCTAATGGGACAGGCCAAACGATTGAACGCACCACATTTGGGGATGCGCTTATTGCAGTGGATGCCACATCATCCATGGGCGGCATCAAATTGCCTTGGTCTGAGGCCGATGTGTGGTTGGCCTCCGTTCAAAAATGCCTCGGAATTCCTGCAGGCCTAGGTATCATGATCTGTTCACCAAAGGCATTACAGCGAGCAGAAAAATTAGGCCACAAATCGCATTACAATGACATCTTACTCATGGAGGAAAATCGCAAGCGATTCCAAACCCATTATACCCCCAATGTATTGAGTATTTATGTCCTAAACCGACTAACTCATCTACTACCGGATTTAAACTCCATCCATGCACAGACGATAAAAAAAATGAACATCTGGGAGGATTATTGGTCGGCAAACACAGCATGGGGCCTTGAATGCCTGATACAAAATCCAGAACTGAGATTGCCCACGGTTCTTGCCTTACATGGAAAACCAGCTCAAATTCAAAAGATCCAAGAAAAATGCAAGGTTGCCGGGATTGAATTAGGCAAGGGTTATGGGGAATGGCAGGCAAATACGGTTCGTATTGCCAACTTCCCTAGTCACACAGAAAATGATATTCAAACACTCATCCAACTATTAAACAATGAACTTTAATTTCAAGGAAATCTTATCATCTTCGCTGATTTTATTTTCGGTCATCGATATTTTGGGGTCCATCCCGATCATCATCGATTTACGGAAAAAGAACGGAAATATTCATGCGGAACAAGCCACCCTTGTTTCCGGATTAATTATGATCGGCTTTTTCTTCGCAGGAAAATTGATCTTGCGTTTTTTTGGCGTGGATACAAACTCCTTTGCCATGGCAGGAGCATTAATAATCTTTTTAATCGGTTTAGAGATGACTCTGGGACGCAATATTTTTAAATCCGAACCCTTACAAGAGGGTTCCGCCCATAGCATTGTTCCCTTAGCATTCCCAATTATTGCAGGTGCTGGAACCATGACGACGTTGATTTCATTAAAATCTCAATTTGAAGAAGAAAATATCATGGTCAGTATTTTGATCAATCTGATCTTCATTTACATCGTGTTGCGATCTAGCGTTTGGATTGAAAACAAACTAGGAAATGCGGGCACGCAGGTTTTGAGAAAAGTTTTTGGGGTAATATTGATTGCCATTGCCATTAAAATCTTCAAAACACGATTACTATAATGGCCAAAAAACAGAAATACTATGTGATTTGGGAAGGCCATAAGAAGGGGATATTTGACTCTTGGGCAGAAACCGAAAAGAATATCAAGGGTTTCCCAAACGCACAGTATAAATCTTTCGAATCTCGGTCCGAGGCAGAAATAGCATCCAAAAAGAATTATTGGGCAAGCATTAATCCAAAGGCTTCCAAAACAATGCGCCCCTCTGGAAGCGCAGGAAATTTCATTGTTCCAAGCATTTCCGTAGATGCAGCATGTGCTGGAAACCCGGGTGTGTTAGAATATCAAGGCGTTAATACGGCGACAAAAGAGGTGCTTTTCAAACGGGGGCCATTTCCTGTTGGAACCGTTAATTTAGGCGAATTTCTCGCCATCGTACATGGCCTTTCCTACCTAAAAAAACTGGATTGCCCATTTCCGCTATACTCCGATTCGCGTACGGCTATCGCTTGGGTAAGGAATAAAGCCATCAAGACCAACTTAGAACGTAATGCTTCCACGGAAGAACTATTCATTTTAGTAGATCGTGCCATCGAGTGGTTAAAAACAAATACGCACACAACCAAAATCTTGAAGTGGGAAACGGAAGATTGGGGCGAAAATCCGGCAGATTATGGCCGAAAGTAGATCTACATTTCAGTTTAAACAGTTTGCGTTAGCACACGGAAATCCAGGGCTTAAGATTACTACGGAGGCCTGCTTATTTGGTGCTTGGTCTACGGGATACCCTCAACAAAATACCTTAGACATCGGCACAGGCTGCGGACTACTCCTTGGTATACTTGCACAAGCCCATCCGAAAACCCAATTTATAGGCATTGAGATCCAATCCGATGTGGCAGACCTGGCAAAAAAAAACATGAGGGATTTGAATAATCCAAACATACAAATCATCTCAAGTTCTTTGAATGATTACCAGGCCCAACATGATTTTATCGTTTGCAATCCACCCTTTTTCATTAATCATTTGAAAAATACGGATGCTTCGAAAAACCAGGCTATGCATAGTGACACCCTGAGTCCCGCTGAACTAGTAGACGGAATCCATCGGAATTTAACATCGGAAGGATTATTTACGGTACTTTATCCACCGGAGGGCATGAAACAGTTCGAAAAAGCAGCAGAGGAAAAAGGCCTTTACCTAAACGAAATTTGCGAGGTAAAGCATCAAACAAACCATGCTACCTTGCGAATCATGGCACAAGGATCCTTTGTTAAAAGTCCAATTAGCAGGCAAACCATCTGTATCAAAGAAATGGATGGAAGTTATTCTGCCGACTTCATTGCTTTATTAAAACCGTACTATTTGATATTCGACTAAATTCTCCAAGAAATTTGTATTTTTGTCTGTTTGAAGCCCAACTATGTTGCAAATATCCATTGTAGTACCCTTGTATAACGAAGCTGAATCGCTCCCCGAATTATGTTCGTGGATTGATCGGGTGATGCAAAAAAATCAATTCACCTATGAAATGATTTTTGTTAATGATGGAAGCAAAGACAACTCTTGGCAAGTGTTACAAGATTTGTCAAAGCAATTTGTAGCGATCAAAGGCATTTCATTTGCCCGTAATTACGGTAAATCGGCCGCTTTACATGAGGGATTCCAAAAGGCGAGTGGACAAGTGGTAATTACCATGGATGCCGACTTGCAAGATTCTCCCGACGAAATTCCAGAATTATTTCATTTGATAAACGAAGAAGGATATGATTTGATATCAGGTTGGAAGCAAAAACGTTTCGACCCGATATCCAAAACGATACCGACCAAATTGTACAATGCAGCGACACGTGCCTTATCGGGTGTTCAGTTAAACGATTTCAATTGTGGGTTAAAAGCCTACAAATTAGAGGTTGTCAAGACTATCAAATTGTACGGCGAAATGCATCGATATATCCCCGTTCAAGCAAAATGGAATGGATTTACCAAAATTGGGGAAAAAGTCGTGCAACATCAAGCTCGTAAATATGGCGTAACCAAATTCGGTTTGGAGCGCTTTTTATATGGCTTTTTGGACTTATTATCCATCACCTTTGTACAGACCTTTGGAAAAAGACCGATGCACCTTTTCGGGAGCTTGGGGATTTTATCTTTCTTTTCAGGTACGATGATCACATTTTGGCTGATTGGCGAGAAACTCTATAACATCGCGAATAATTTCAAATACCGGAATGTTACAGATAATCCACTTTTCTTTTTGGCTTTAGTGGCCATCATTTTAGGTGTGCAATTATTCGTAGCCGGTTTCTTGGGCGAATTGCTCATCACGAATTCCGACAAAACAACTCAATACCAAATCAAGGAAGAAATTGCCTAATGTTACAAGAAAATGACCTTAGTTGGCTCAGTCGGTCCGAACTCTTAATCGGCTCCGAAGGAATCCAAAAACTCCAAGCAGCGCATGTTTTAATCGTAGGTCTCGGTGGAGTCGGCTCATTTGCGGCTGAATTTATTGCCCGCGCCGGCGTAGGAACCATGACCATTGTTGATGGTGATGTGGTGGATCCAACGAACCGAAACCGACAATTACCTGCATTAGCAACCAATCATGGCGTCTCCAAAGCTCAAATTATGGCAGATCGTTTATTAGCCATCAATCCCGCCTTAAAACTTACGAGCATTGAAACCTTTTTAAGTCCAGAAGCCGCCAAGGAATTATTGGAACAAACGCGTTTTGATTATGTGATGGATTGCATTGATTCTGTTACACCTAAAATTACTTTGCTTAAAACAGCCTATGATTTGGGCTATCGGATAGCGAGCTCGATGGGGGCAGGGGGAAAATTAGACCCGACCAAAATTCGAACGGCTGATTTATATGATACGCGAGAATGTTACTTGGCATCACTCGTTCGAAAACGTATTCGCAAAATGGGCGTTGGGAAAGGCATTAAAGCGGTCTTTTCGCTGGAAAAAGTCAAAGATGAATCCTTGATATTAACCGATGGCAGTAACTTTAAGAAGTCGGCCTATGGAACCATCTCTTACCTTCCCGCAGCCTTTGGCGGTGTGGTAGCATCTATTGTCATTCGAGAATTATTAGAAGAACCCATCCCCATGGAAAAACGATTAAAAGCCTATAAAAAATGATCAAAATCGGTGTCATCAATATTTCCGATCGTGCGAGTGCGGGAATCTACGAAGATATTCCCGGCAAGGCCGTTGTGGAATTGTTACATGAATATTTGACATCGCCCTTCGAGGTCATTTATGCGGTCATTCCTGACGAACAGGTCTTATTGGAAACCCAAATGATTGAAATGAGCAAAGAGGTTTGCCTTTTGATTACAACTGGAGGCACCGGACCCGCATTGCGTGATGTTACCCCCGAGGCAACGGAAGCCGTTTGCCAAAAGATGATGCCGGGTTTCGGAGAGTTGATGCGTTCTGTGAGTCTACAATTTGTCCCAACCGCAATTTTAAGCAGACAAACCGCCGGCATCCGCAACCAAACTTTAATTCTTAATTTACCGGGTAAACCCAAAGCCATCCGACAATGTTTGGAGGCTGTTTTCCCAGCGATTCCCTATTGCATTGATTTGATTGGAGGACCGTACTTAGAGTGTAATGAGGCGAATATGAAGGCGTTTAGGCCGAAGTGAGGTAAGAGGTAAGAGTTAAGAATTAAGAGGTAAGAGGTAAGAGGTTTAATTTTAAATGTAGAGACGCGATACTTCGCGTCTATTTTTTTATACCCCAATGATTTTACTAGAGGGGAAAGAGGGGAAAGAGGGGAAAGACGCGAAATATAGAATCTATTATTCATAACCTCAGGATTTAACCTGGGGAAAGACGCGAAATATAGAATCTATTATTCATAACCCCAGGTTTTAACCTGGGGAACAGACGCGAAGTATCGCGTCTCTACAAAGGAAATTCGCGAAGTAAGGCGTCGTTACAATGATTCCGCCCCCAACAATTCATCATATAAATGCATCGCCACTGGGCCACGAATTCCATCTCCTATCTTCTTTCCATCGATAGCTAAAATAGGCACTACCCGCTTCGTACTTCCAGTTGTGAAAACTTCATCGGCCGACAAAAATTCATCTAACGAACAAGTTTGGACATGAACCTTATAACGCTTACGAGCTAATTCCAAGACCTTCATCCGGGTAATCCCCTCTAAAATATGCGCAGCAGGAGTAAATACTTCTCCGTTTTTGACATAAAATAAATTACTGCGGGTGGATTCCGAAACGCCATGTTGGGCTGTATAATAGATTAAATCATCCGCACCTGCGGCTTTCATTTCTGGTAAATTGCTAATTCCAAAGGCATAGTTCAAGGACTTGATATCGGCCATCTCACGGACAAATTCCTTGCTCATTAAGCGCATTCCTTTTGCTGGATCTGTAAATTGAAAAACCGCTGGTAAAATCCACAAATTGGGCTGGTTAGGTAAATAGCCATTGCTACTTTCTCCACCTGTTAATACTATTTTGACACCCAAACATGAATCCGAAGTTATGCCTGCAAGTTCATAAATGCATGTGGACAATTCATCCAAAGAATACGGCAATTCAATTCCTATTTTCTCCGCGGAACGCTGCAAACGCGCCAAATGCTCAGCCAAAAATATCGGCTTCCCATCCATGATTCGAAAAAAATCAAAGATGCCATATCCTCTTAAAAAACCGATGTCCTTAACAGATACATACACTTCATTGGCTGGCTTCCACGCCCCATTAAACCAAATTGGGTAATCCATTTGCTTGTAATTTATTCAATAGTGTAATCACTTCTTTGGCCTCTGCCACATCATGCACCCGCAAGATATTGGCCCCTTGTTGCAAGGCAACCATGTGTAAGGCTGTCGTCCCATTCAAGGATTCAGATGCCGTAATCCCCAAGGTTTTATAGATCATTGATTTTCGAGAAAGGCCAATTAAAATAGGCGCTCCCAAGGTTTTGAAGGATGAAAGATGGGCCAACAAAGCATAATTGTGGTCAATTGATTTAGAAAATCCTAAACCTGGATCGATGATAACATCTTTCGCTCCTAATGTTCGCAATTGCTGTAATTTCGTTGCTAAATCTGACCAAACATCCGAAACAACATCCTGGTAATTAGGTACTGTATGTACTTGATCAAAAGCTCCCCGACTGTGTGATAAAATATAAGGAACCTGATTTTCGGCAACCCATTCGAATATACCACCATCCATTTGGCCTGCACCGATGTCATTGAAAATAGCTGCACCAGCCTCTATAGCAGCTTTGGCAACTGCTAATCGGTATGTATCAATCGAAATAAGTAGGTTGGGAAATTGCTTTCGCAACAATGTAATCACCGGTACCACACGATCTATTTCCTCGGAAACAGAAACAGGCTCTGCACATGGACGCGTGGAATGACCACCTATATCAATTATTTGTGCCCCCCATGCGACCATTCCAGCCACACGTTCTAAGCAAACGGAAGCATCCAAGGACCTACTCCCAGCAAAAAAAGAATCAGGAGTAATATTCAAAATACCCATGATTTGAGGCTTATCTAGGCTTAAGATTCGACCTTGAACTCGAATTGTTTGTAATGATGGAAAAAGAGCGTTCAAATCAACGAAATTTAGGATAATTTAAATATTTTTGTAGGCTATAATAAAATAAAGACCCGTATGAATAAGGACTCCGCGCCTTCACAAACTGAAATCGAATATCGCCAAGTAATTTCATACTGCAAAGCCTTGTATGATAAAAAAACCAAAGATTACGGTACCTCTTGGAGAATATTACGACTTCCTAGTTTGACAGACCAAATCTTCATCAAAGCACAACGAATCCGAAGTATTCAAGACAAAGGAACACAACGCATCGAAGATGGCATCGAGGGAGACTTCATCGGAATCATTAATTATTGCATCATCGCCTTAATTCAAAAATCACTTGAATCTTCCGACCAAATGGAGTTTACTCCCGAAGAATTAAGTAGATTTTATGACGATCAAGTCGAGATGACCTTGGAATTATTGCGCAACAAAAACCACGATTACGGTGAAGCTTGGCGTGATATGCGTGTAAGCAGCATGACGGACCTCATTCTCATGAAAATTTTCCGCACCAAACAAATTGAGAACAATCAAGGAATAACACTCGTATCGGAGGGTGTAGAGGCGAACTACCAGGATATGCTTAACTATGCAGTCTTTTGTTTGATTAAAATTAAGGAAGAAAAACAAATGCAAATGGCCCAACAGCAATAAATCGGATGAAGCAATACCGCAACATAGCCACATTTTTATTGGTCGGGATATTTTTATTCTCCGGGCTCATTAAACTCAATGATCCGATTGGAACCCAATTAAAACTGGAGGAATACTTCGAGGTATTTTCCGTTGATTTCCCTTGGATGGCAGGGTTTTGGAAATTATTAATTCCCCAAGCTCTCGTATTTTCCATTGGGTTGAGTAGTGCAGAAATTGTGCTGGCTATCGCATTGGCCTTGAATTACAAATCCAAAACAACTCTTTATAGCTTTGTAGGCATTCTCATTTTCTTTAGCTTTCTGACCTTCTATTCGGCTTATTTCAATAAAGTCACCGACTGTGGTTGTTTCGGAGAAGCGATTAAACTGACGCCATGGACCTCATTTGGCAAAGATATTTTCTTGTTACTACTGACCTTGAGTTTATTCCTAACGGACAAAAGCAAACAAAACAAACAAACCGGTAAATGGGTTTTGGCATCCGCAATTTTAAGTATCGGACTCGGAACTTATTGCTATTTCTACCTTCCCATTCAAGATGGATTACCTTATGCGGTAGGCCAACATATTCCTTCGAATATGAAAAATCGGGAAGATTTAAAATTCAATTATGTGTATAAAATAAATGGCAAAACGGTGGAATTAGCTGAAATGCCAACAGATCCCCAAGCTGAGTTTGTTTCCATGCAGGCAATCAATGAAAAAGAAGCAAGGCCCTTAATCACCGACTATCGTTTATGGATCGATGGAGATACCACCGATTATACGCAGAAAATCTTCAAAGGGGATCATTTATTGGTCGTCGTACCCAATGTACATCATACGCGCTTGAAAGCCTTTGAAACGATCAGCCAATTAGCTAAAACGATAAAGGTTCCCATCTGGTTAGTTAGCTCTTCTTCAGATGAGGAAGTAAATGCCTTACGCCATGAATACCAATTAGCGTTTCCAGCCCTATCAGCTGATACCAAAGTATTAAAAACCATCATTCGCTCCAGTCCTGGACTTTGGCTTATTAGCCAAGGAACCGTTAAAGGAAAGTGGTCGGCCTATCGCCTCCCCGATGCGAATGAAATTCAACAACGTTTAAAACAATAAGTGCAAGAATGAAGAATATCTATTTAGTAGGAATGCCCTCGTCAGGAAAGAGTACATTAGGGAAAGAATTAGCAAGAAATTTAGGGTATAGCTTTACAGATATGGATAAATTGATCGAAACCCGTGAACAAAAGACGGTTTCAGAGATTTTTTCAAACTATGGAGAGGCTCATTTTCGTGAAATAGAAAAGAGGACTTTGCGGAGTTTTCAACCTGATCAGTCGATGGTAATCGCAACAGGAGGTGGTATTCCTTGCTTTAATGACAACATGGACTTCATCAAAGAAAATGGTGTCAGCGTGTTCTTAAATGTGGATGTAAATGATTTGGCCAAACGACTTTATAAAGCACAGGGGAACAATCGGCCCTTATTAGACAAAAGCCAAAGTGAAGAGGTGGTCATTGCCTCAATTAAAAAAACATTTGAAGAGCGTTTGTCTTTTTACCAGCAAGCCGATATTCAAGTGGATGGAGAGATTACCGTCAGCCAATTATTGTGGCTATTAGACCAATACCTTCCTGTTTAGAAAAATAATCCACCCCCTACGGTGAATTGCGTATTTGATAATTTCAATGCGGCTGATGCATAATCGGCCGCATTTTTCAATACATAGGGCGTATAGGCATCTTTGCCAGTTCTTTGAATGATCGCGAAATCAACATAATAAGCCGCACTCCGATAACCTATTCCGCCCGAAACCTGAAACTGATTTCGATCAATGGAATCATAGGTGCTAGAAAATCCACTTCCATACATGGCTGCACCACCTCGAACAGTCCAAGCGCTTGTAACACGAAACTCCGCACCTAATTTCAAATTCAACGCAGTTTGATAATTTTTAGCAATTTGACTATTGTATTTATCTTTAAACTGTTGGTTTGCATAGGGCCCTAATTCCGCGGAGGCAACAGACATTCCTGAGAAATTCAGCATTTCCACATCTGCACTTATCAAGCCGCGTTTCCCAAAGAAATAGGCCATCCCTCCTGAAATTCGGAAAGGTGTAACTAATTGATAAGTAAATTCATTGGGAGTTAATTTAACGGGCTTTACTTTCGTAATATATCCACCGGAAACAGGAATTGCCGAAACCTGTGGCGTCAGCAAACCTGTCAATTGTTCGTTCAATTGATCATAATAGGTAGGGGTTTGAACATTTAATGCAACACGAAGGTTAGGCTTCAACTTATAAATTACGCCTAAAGAAGCCGAAATTCCGGACCCTGTCGTGATTAATTGTTCTTCCATACTATATCCTGCCACATAATTATTGCCAAGAAAATCTTCATTCCAAATTTGAGTTTGTGTGGTATTCAATTTGGAAAAATGCACGCCTAAACCGATGTACAATTTATCCTGATAGGCAGCTCCATAACTAATATCCCATTGAGAAACAGACCCAGAATTGCTTGCATTAACAAATTGCCTCGTTGGCAAATTTGGTAAATATCGCTCAAATGGTGCACCTCCCGTATTCGTATTGGGATTAATTAAATAGGCCTGATAAGCTGCAGCTTCTGGGCTATCTGCAGTATTGTAATAGGGATCATATTCTTCATCTAAACTCGCACCTGTCGCTCCTTTATCTCCCGCCTGCTGAATTAAATGATCTAAATAGGAACTTCGATTATTCGTTCCTTCCATTGTTAAGGGTTGAGTCAATACGACTTGCCGTGAAAACCCGATCCCAAAAGCTCCTCTCCATGAAGAGCTTGACAAATAATCCCCCGAAATCACGATACCAAAATTGGGCAAATGAAAAAGACTATTGGAGCTGTTTGTTGACTGATTCAGGTAATCAGCATCTGTAGTAGATGAACTCAATCCAAAATTCAAACCTATTTCCGAACGCGAATAGAAGCCCAATCCGGCAGCATTACCAGCAATCGAGCTTAGGTCGGCGCCTAAAACACTTTGATTCCCACCCATACCCTGCATACGTGCAGAACCGGTTACATAAGAGGTGGAAAATTGTTTGGCCAACATCGGATAGGTATATACCTGAGCAGATGCCATATAGCTTAATAAAATAAGCGCAACTATGTTAAGTTTACTTTTCATAGAAATTATCTTGGACCACGTGAAGAACCACCACTGGAGGAGCCTCCTCCTCCCCCGAAGGAACCACTAGAATAATTAGACGATGGAGAACTATAGGACTCCGTTCTATTTTGTCCATAATTCTGCTGTGGGGCAATGGGCCTATATTCAACATTCGAATTTCTTCGAGGTGCAGCTTGTATAGGTGCGTTTGAATTACCCGACTGGGAGTTAACGCGCTGTTGATTTGTTCCTTGACTATTATAAGTATTATTCCCACCTCTTGGTGAATTGGAATAGTTTTCGCCCCCATAACGATTACTTGATCCGCCATCTCGTGGCCCACGGATGTAACGCGGAGCAGGCTCCTGCGAGTTACCTAGATTCGATTGATAATTATTCCCGCCATAATAATTTTGTCCAAATCCATAATAATAATTGTATGCAGGGCCATAGCCCAATAGCATTCCAGGACCTACATATCCATAGAATGGGTCATAATACCCATAGGGACTTGAAAAACCAAAGGAATTGAAGCCAGAAAAACCCATGCCCCCAAAATACCCAAAATTAGCACCCATCGGGAATCCACTGTAAAATGGATCCATCAAGCGCCAGGATTGCAAGGGAGAATACCAACGATTACTGAATCCTAATCCAAAGGTGATGTATGGGTTTGAATACCAATTATTCCAAGGATTTGAGGTAAATAATCCTTGATTAAATCCTGAATGATAGCCTTGCTGATAGATTGCTCTTGAATTTAAATAATTGACATCTTCCTCCTCTTGAATTACAGTTCCCTCCTCCTCTTGAATTACCTGTGCATCCTCTTCAAAATTCAAATACGTAGCCTTCTTTTGCTTAGCTACAACAGCCGCTGGCTTTTGGTAACTATCATAAAGATCATCCGAAACAAAGGTTGTCTGAGAAACAACACATGCATTCAATAGCATAATCACAGCAAACAATACCGAGGCAATCCCTATATTTTTCATAAATTCAATGGATTAGAATCTGTGGCTGATTTGAATTTTTAAGTTCATGGTTTAATTCGTAATTTTAACCTTCGAACCTTCAAAAAGGTTTCAAATCAATCACTACAAATTAACGAAATAAAAACCCACCTAGTACGATTCCCTAAAAATATATGAGTAAATCCTTACCGTCACGTGCCGACAACTATTCTGAATGGTATAATGAATTAGTCAAACGAGCTGATTTGGCTGAGAATTCAGCTGTAAGAGGCTGCATGATTATTAAACCCTATGGCTATTCCATTTGGGAGAAGATGCAGCGTGCATTAGATGATATGTTTAAGGAAACAGGTCATACAAATGCCTATTTCCCATTATTTATCCCAAAATCATTTCTTTCCAAAGAAGCTTCACACGTCGAAGGATTTGCCAAAGAATGTGCCGTCGTAACGCATTATCGTCTTAAAAATGACCCAAATGGTGGAGGTGTCATCGTCGACCCAGATGCTAAATTAGAAGAAGAATTAATTGTAAGACCGACTTCTGAAACGGTTATTTGGTCATCGTATAAAAACTGGATCCAGTCCTACCGTGACTTACCATTATTAATTAATCAATGGGCCAACGTGGTTCGTTGGGAAATGCGTACCCGTCTCTTTCTTCGCACGGCTGAATTCCTATGGCAAGAAGGCCACACGGCCCATGCTACGAAACAAGAAGCTATTGCGGAAACGGAGCAAATGCTTGAAGTTTATGCAGAATTCGCTGAATCTTTCATGGCAATGCCGGTTGTAAAAGGAATCAAAACAGCGAATGAGCGTTTTGCTGGCGCGGATGAAACTTATTGCATCGAGGCATTAATGCAAGATGGAAAGGCCCTTCAGGCAGGTACTTCACACTTTTTAGGCCAAAACTTCGCAAAGGCTTTCGATGTCAAATTCTTGAGCAAGGAAAACCAATTGGATTATGTTTGGGGAACTTCATGGGGTGTTTCGACCCGCTTGATGGGTGCGTTAATCATGGCACATTCAGATGACCAAGGGTTGGTATTGCCTCCTAAATTGGCCCCAATCCAAGTTGTAATCGTACCGATTTACAAAGGTGAAGATCAATTAAATGCAATTATTGAGAAGGTAAATCCTTTAGTAAAAAGCCTTCGCAAAAATGGCGTGTCAGTTAAATTTGACACCTCAGATAACCAAAGTCCAGGTTTTAAATTTGCCGAATACGAATTAAAAGGAGTTCCTGTTCGATTGGCGATTGGAAATCGGGATATGGAAAACGGCACGATTGAATTAGCACGCCGAGATACTCGTGAAAAAACAAGCATGCCCTTTGAAGGAATTGACCAAATTGTTTTAGAAACATTAGAAGATATTCAAACCAAAATCTATGCGAAATCTTTGGCTTTCCGCACCGAAAAAACGCATGTCGTGAATACTTGGGATGAATTCAATGCCAAATTAGAGGAGGGGGGATTTATCTCTGCACACTGGGATGGCAGCTCAGAAACTGAAGAAAAAATCAAAGAATTAACGAAAGCAACGATTCGTTGCATTCCTTTGGACGCCAAAGAAGAGGCTGGCAAATGTATCTTGACAGGAAACCCTTCGAACAAGCGCGTGTTGTTTGCGAGAGCTTATTAATGTAGAGACGCGATACCTCGCGTCTGAACACCCTTGTTTAGCCCCAGGCTTCAGCCTGGGGTTTACAAAATCATTATTTCACCACTCGTTCCAAAACCTCCAGCACCCGATCAATCTCCTCCTTCGTATTATTCTTCGAAAAGGAAAAACGAATCGCAGCACCTGTCGCCGTTGGATTCAAGGCTGAAAGAACATGAGACCCTACCGAAGTTCCGCTCGAACAAGCACTTCCCCCGGAAGCGGAAATTTTCTCGATGTCCAATTGAAATAATAGCATATCTCCATCCGCCACACTTGGGAAGCGAACATTCAAAACCGTATATAAACTATTGTCAACTTCACCGGAACGACCGTTAAATTGAATCCCTGGAAAACGTGCTTGTAATCCCTCAATAAAATACGATTTGATTGATTTAATATGTTCCTTGTGATCATCCATGTGCTCATACGCCATGTTGAGCGCTTTGGCCAAACCCACCATTCCATACACATTTTCCGTTCCACCCCGTTGGTTACGCTCCTGTGCACCACCATGCATTAAGGGATGAAACTTAGCTCCTGCCCGCGCATACAAAAAACCAATCCCCTTCGGACCATGGAATTTATGTGCCGCTCCTACGAGAAAATCAACAGGCAAGGCTTGCACATCATGCGGAAAATGCCCCATCGTTTGCACGGTGTCAGAATGGAAAATTGCATTGTATTGCTGGCATAATGCTCCTACTGCCTGTAGATCCAACAAGTTGCCAATTTCATTATTTCCATGCATTAAGGACACAAGTGCATTCCGGTTTTCGGCCAATAGACTTTCTAAATGCCCCAAATCAATATCGCCTTCGGCATTGATTTGAACCAAATGAACCTTGACCAAACCTAATTTTTCCCAGGCCTCCGCAGTATGTAAAACGGCATGATGTTCCAATGGAGAGGTGATGATGTTTTTCACTCCACCATATAAAACGGCCGATTGAATCACGGTATTATCTGCTTCCGTACCCCCAGAAGTAAAGAAAATTTCAGCCGGTGAAGCATTTAATAAGGCCGCTACTGCTTTACGCGCCTTCTCGACAATCACTTTGGCTTGTCGGCCATGTGAGTGAATCGACGAGGGATTCGCTGTAAATTGTTCAAACAAGGGTTGCATTTCCTGCCAAACCGCTGGATCCACAGGTGTGGTCGCCGCGTTATCGAGGTAAATAGGTGTCTTCGTTGTTGATGTCATTGTATTATTATTATTTGCTGGCAATCGCTTCGATTACCTGCATGATTTGTTGGGCTAATCCATTCGCTTCTTCTTCCGTAGGAGCCTCCGAATAAATACGAATAATTGGCTCCGTATTGGATTTACGCAAATGCACCCAACGATTAGCAAAATCGATTTTCACTCCATCGATGGTATTGACGCGTTCATCTTTAAATTGTTCTGCTACTGTCGCTAAGATCAAATCCACATTTAAGTCGGCCGAAAGTTCAATCTTATTCTTCGACATGATGTAGGCTGGATATTCGGCACGCAGCGCACTAACTTTTTTATTTTTAGAGGCTAAATGTGTCAAAAACAAACCAATGCCTACGAGCGCATCCCGACCATAATGCGATTCAGGGAAAATAACGCCTCCATTTCCTTCACCGCCAATAATGGCATGTTCGGCTTTCATCTTCGTCACCACATTCACCTCACCCACGGCTGCAGCAAAATAAGTTCCCCCATGCTGATTTGTAACATCTGCCAGCGCACGCGTTGACGATAAATTGGAAACCGTATTCCCCTTTTCTTTTGCTAAAATATAATCGGCAATAGCCACAAGCGTATATTCCTCCCCAAATGGCGCACCATCTTCTGAGATAAAACAAAGACGATCGACATCCGGATCTACAACGATTCCTAAATCATATTTTCCTGATTTCATTTCGGCAATCATGGCCGTCAAGTTTTCAGGCAATGGCTCCGGATTATGGCCAAAATGACCATTTGCTTCCCCAAAAATTACATCAACATGCTGTACACCCAGGGCATTTAACAATTGGGGCACAACGATTCCTCCTGTTGAATTGACCGCATCGACAAGAACCTTGAAATTTTTCGATTGTATTGCTTTGGCATCAACCCATCTTAAACCCAACACATGGTCAATGTGCTGCTGTAGGAAACTGGAATCTTCCGTAATTTTCCCAAGTTCAGTCACCTCGACAAAATTGAAATCCAACTTTTCAGCCAAGAGCAACAAGGCCTTTCCATCTTCATCTGAAATAAACTCACCGGCCGCGTTCAATAGCTTTAATGCATTCCATTGTGCCGGATTGTGGCTCGCCGTGATGATAATTCCGCCGGCCGAGTTCGTCCAAGGCACAGCTAATTCAACCGTGGGTGTCGTCGATAATCCGATGTCCAACACATTCCATCCGAGGCCAATTAAGGTATTGGCCACCAAAGATGAAACCATGGAGCCCGAGATACGCGCATCACGCCCCAAAACAATTTGATTGGACGTAGGATTTGTACTTTTCAACCAAGCGCCATAGCCTGCTGCAAAGGTCACCACGTCGATTGGACTAAGGCCATCACCTGGTTTTCCTCCGATGGTACCACGAATGCCTGAGATAGATTTAATTAATGCCAAAACTGAAAAAGATTAGGGTAAATGGAAGATTAAAATTAAGGAAAATTGAGGAGAATTTATCAGTTTTTTAGGCCAAATTTTCATTCGAACGCGCTAGCTTTGGCAAACCTTCAAGGATTGCCAAAGCTAAGGTGGGGGGAAACACCTGTTTGCCTCGATGTGTTTTTTTTGTACATTTCAGCAATTAAACCTATCAATATGAATTCCAAGCGATTAGAGGCCTTATTGGCTCAAATCAGCCAATTACGCATCGCAGTCATCGGCGACTTTGCCTTGGATTTCTATTACAATTTAAATCCTGTTACGGACGAATTTTCCATCGAAACTGGAAAACAGGTGCAGCATGCATCCAAAACTCAAACTTATTTAGGAGGCGCAGGGAATGTGGCGAAAAACTTAGCATACTTAGGCGTTCAAGTTGACGCCTATGGGCTAAGGGGCGATGATGTATTTGGCAGAGAAATGGAATTCTTAGCTCATTCTCTGAAGATAAATACCCAACAATTAAGAGCAATAAAACAAATTGATACGCCAACCTACAGCAAACCCATGCAAGCGGGTATTGAACAATGTCGCTTGGATTTTGGCACACAAAATCAGCAGTTCCAATTATTTACACTCGAGATCATTCACGAAATGGTCATTCATGCTGCAGCATATGATTGGATTGTCATCAATGAGCAATTTCAAATTCCCCTTTTAAATCAAGCCACCTTAGAATACCTCCAGAAATTTGTGGGGGAACATGCAATCGCCGACTTACGAAGCCTAGGCCCTCATGCATCACAAACCCTGTTAAAAGTGAATGAAACTGAGTTATTCAAAATCATTGGCAAAACTGACGATTTAGAACAAGCGATCAAAACCTGGGTTTCAAAAAGACAAACGCCCGTGCTAGTTACACTCGGCGAAAAAGGCATGGTCTATGCCTCCCCTACTGAATTTCATTGGGAGAAAGCAATCCCTTTGCATGGCCCAATCGACACGGTTGGAGCCGGGGACATGGTCGTAGCTGCTTTCAGTGCTGCAAAAGCAGCCGGTGCGACAGTCGAAGAAGCATGTTCATTAGCTAGTTTAGCAGTCCACGTTACAATCCATAAATTAGGTGAAACAGGTAGCGCAAGTCCACAAGAAATAATCCAAGCAAATGATGCAACAAGAAATTAAAGCGTATACGGAAAATGAATTATTGCCATTTTGGATTCATCGAACGATTGACCCAACTTACGGCGGTTTCATCACCCATTTCGATGAATTTGGGAACGATACAGGGGAAAACGAAAAATCCCTGATCGCTCAAACTCGCTCCGTTTTTACCTATTCACAAGCCTACCGACATGGTTTTGGAGGCCCCATCATGCTCGAGATGGCAAAAAACGGAGTAAAATTTCTATTAGAAAAAATGTGGGATGCTGAACATGGAGGATTCTACTGGATGACGGACCGTGCAGGAAACGCAACTAATAAACAAAAGATTGGCTATGGCCATAGCTTTGCAATATACAGTTTAAGCGAATTCACATTAGCATCTGGGGATCCCATTGGACTAGAATATGCGGAAAAAGTCTTTGACTTATTACAGAAACACGCTGTAGATACTAATTACGGCGGATATTGGGAATTTTTCGACGAAGGTTGGTCCTTGATGGGGCCTGGTTCGCCTGGCGGAGATCGAAAAACCTTGGACGTACACATGCATCTCATGGAGGCATTTACGACATTATACGAGGCGAGCGGCAAGGCATTGCACCGTCGGAAACTGGAAGAGGTCATCGAAATTTTGATTCATAAAATTATGCATCCTATAACGGGCACGGGGATCCCTCAGTTTTGGGCGGATTGGTCGGTAGCACCACAAATCAAATTCGATGTCGTTTGGGGTTGGGATCGATTTGCAGATGGAGGCCAAAAAGCCTCCTCGACCGATAATACATCCTATGGCCACAATTCAGAATTCGGTTGGCTCCTCATGCATGCCATCAAAATAGGAAAGTTCGACTTAGAAAAATATCGACCAAATTTAGAAAAAGCCTTTTACCATGCCTTAAATCATGGGGTTGATTGGGAATATGGAGGCGTTTATGTGGAAGGCTCGCATACGGGTGAAGCATCAGATTACGAAAAGGAATTTTGGCAACAAGCAGAAATGCTTATTGGGATGCTAGATGCCTATCAATTAACGAAAGACAAACGATTTTTAGCAGCGCATCAACAAGTACATCGTTTTGTTTTTGACAAAATGATTAATCGAAATACTGGCGAATGGTGGCCCTTGATGACAAGAGAGGGCGAGCCTATTTGGCGGCACATGGCGCATAATTGGAAAATAAACTACCATAATGTTCGTTCGATGATTCTCTCGTATGAGAAACTAGGCGAAGTCAACACATGAAAAAAATAGGCTTTTTCCTTTTAATTTCTTGGCATGCTTGGGCGCAAACTGGCCCATCAGCTGCATTAATCCACTATTTCTCAAACCCAAACCAGCGGATTGAAATAAAAAATGATACCCTTTGGGTGTATTGGTTTGAGGCAGCAAACTACCAAAATCCGATGGATTTTCGAGATACGAGCGCCATTGCATTGGGACAAATCGCAGAAGTAAAACTCATTAAAGGGCGAAATGCCTCAAGAGAACGAGGCATTGGTTTGCAAATATATCCATACATGTTTAATAATGAAACGGGCGGATCTACCAATCAAAAAATAGGCCCACAAAAGCTCAATCAAACAAATTCAGCATCACTTTCTCAAAAATTACAAGGACAGGCTGCTGGCGTTGTGATCGGCAATGACAATTCACCGGGAGGCGGCGCCATGGTGCGTATCCATGGAATAGGCTCTATTAACGCAAATAGCCCACTTTATGTGGTCGATGGAGTTCCATTGCAGGGTAATATTAATACGATAAATCCCAACGATATAACCAGTGTTCAAGTATTGAAGGATCCCTCACAAACAGCCCTCTATGGGGTCCGAGGGGCAAATGGAGTTATTGTTATTAGTACAAATAAAAGTGAAGATCATAACATCTCCTTTCACCAATTGAATTTACCCTTGACCATCTGGTCTTGGGGAAATTGGAGCAAAGAAATGCAGAAAAAGAAGGAAGACAAATTAATTAAATCTTGGTTGGAGCGAAAATAAAAAAGCTCACCATAAAGATGAGCTTTTTATCTGTTGACCTACCAGGATTCGAACCTAGAAAACCAGAACCAAAAACTGGTGTGTTACCATTACACCATAGGTCAATACCAATTGTGATGCAAAAGTAAGGCCTTGCTCCCAAAAAATCAAACATCGTTCGAAAAAAAACGAATTATTTATTAGCAAAAAAAACTAACTCCTCATTATCAACGAATTAAACGAGTTCCATAGATGCCACCAAAGCCTCTCCATGAATTTTCTTAACTAAGCCTTGCAATACTTTTCCAGGACCACATTCAATGAATTCAGTGGCTCCCATGGCAACCATTGTTTCAACCGATTGTGTCCAACGAACGGCTCCAGTCAATTGCGCAATAAGATTTGCTTTGATTTCTGCTGGATCTTGCGATGCTTTGGCATTTACATTTTGAACAATCGGACAAATTGGCTTCAACACTTCTGTTGCTTCAATCGCAGCAGCTAATTCCAGGCGTGCTGGCTCCATGAAGGGAGAGTGAAAAGCCCCCCCGACAGGCAAAGTTAATACACGTTTAGCTCCCGCTTCTTTCAATTGAATTCCTACTGCCTCTATGCCTTCAACAGATCCTGAGATGACAACTTGACCAGGGCAATTATAATTAGCCGCAACAACGGAGGGCCCATAAGCAGCACAAATCTCCTCAATCGTCGCATCTGGCAATCCCAAAACGGCCGCCATGGTACTTGGTTGGATTTCACAAGCCTTTTGCATAGCTAATGCACGCTTATAAACCAATTGCAAGCCATCTTGCCAAGCAAGTCCTCCTGCAGCAACTAAAGCAGAGAATTCGCCTAGAGAGTGGCCCGCAACAACCGAAGGAACAAAATCTTTCCCCAATTTAGCTACCAAGACCGAATGTAAATAAATAGCAGGTTGGGTTACTCGAGTTTGTTTCAATTCCTCATCTGTTCCCTCAAACATAACTTGAGCGAGCGAAAAGCCCAAAATTGCATCCGCCTCATCTACAATTGATTTAGCTGAAGCGTAATTTTCATAAAGATCCTTCGCCATTCCTGGAAATTGAGATCCTTGACCCGGGAAAACATATGCTTTCATTTATTATTTTTTTTATAATTTTGACTTAAATTCAATAGACAAATATAATCAAAGTGGTTTGACATCCCATTTTGAAACCTAATAATACAAATGAATAAATTCATTCATCTTTTTTACATCACGCTACCCAGCATCTTTTTTCTAATCGCTTGCGAAACACAAAATATTATTCCTGAAGTAATTGAAACGGGGACAAAAGTAACATTCGACATTGCCAATTGCCGGAAATTTGTCCAACGAAACAACAACAATGAAGGGGAGATATTTATCACAGGAAGCACTAATACTTCCTTCACATCAGCAAAAATCAAATTCAAAAACTTCCTAGGTGGCCAAGAAACCGGTTGGCTTCCATTAACAAATGACGGTGGGAATAAATTTAGTGGAAGCTTTGTTTTGAAAGGGGGCGGTTATTATCCGCAAGTTGTCATCGAAAACTCAAACCAAGTTCTAGAAGACACCTTAATGCAATGGAACTTCAAAGTGGGTGAAATCTTTGCTGTCATCGGACATTCTTTAGCCGAGGGTCAAGACCCTTATAACATTGATAATTTCGACAAACAATGGTGCGAAGTTATTACTTGGGAGTCAGGAAGAAATGTTTTTTGGGGCCGACTCGGGGATATTTTAAAAACAAGACTGAACGTACCAATCCGAATTTATAATACGGGAATTGGCGGATCGAATTCATTGCAATGGGGCAATTCTGCATGGGGACTCCCTTTTGAAAGCCCCATATTTGATTGGAAACTCCGCTACCCCTATCAGTTTTTCGAAAATAGAATCCTAAACGATTTCCCAAAAACGGGACTAAGGGGTATTCTTGTTATGCATGGAGAAAATGACATTAACTTGACCGAAAATGAAATTGTAGAAGGCACCAAACTTTATATGCAAAAGACAAGGGAACTGCTAAACAAACCTGACCTGACCTTTTTTGTTTCCAAGTGTAATCGCGGGACCGACAATGAAAAAGAAGCCAAAGTTCGGGCTGCTCAAAAAAGAATTTTAGAAGAAATCCCCAATACAATTGTCGGGGCAGATTTACAATCTCTGTTGGAGCCAACATTCCGATACGACGGAACCCACTTCAATTTCAAAGGAATTGAATTTGCCGCGAATAAATGGAGTGAATCGCTATTAGACGCATACTTTACAGCAGTAAAACCATTAGAAAGAAGTAAATGACACCCAATATTGTCATAACTTATCATCGACTCAATCAGAAAATCGAAAATCAGTTTAATTCCAATTTGGGATTAATTAAACTTTCGATCATGCTGTACATTTGTTTTTCATTTCTGTATTTCCCAGAAATCATCACAAAGCGGGCCATTAATTCATGGTCTGTACAAGATCATAACATTCAAAGTTTTGTCAACGAAAAAATCAAACAACCATTCAAACCAATCCAACGACTTGAAATTGGTGAACATCTTAGCAAACGTGAACTTAGACTAAGCCCCTACCTTATTGGAAAAGTTCTCCACCTCGAAGCTGTAAAATTATTTTACCTTCAAGCAATCGTTTTTTTACCTCTTTTCATATTCTTTTGCCTCAAAACTATTCATCAATTAAGCAAAGACCATGTGATTGCGTTTTACGGAACGATTGCCTTATTGGCCAGTTATGTAGGGAACTCCTTCAATTATGATACCTATTTTTTCGATTCCTTTGCATACTTGGGATTAATCGCGGCAGTTTATTTTAGAAACCACTGGAGTTTGATTCCCATTTTACTCGTCACTTATTTCGTTGACGAACGAAGTGTCGTCCCCTCAACCGCGATTTTTATCATATCGAACCTAAACGAAAGCAATCAATTACCCCGCGGGTTTATCAATGCAATTCTTCGAAATCGAACATTTTGGCAAATCGCCTGTGCCATCCTAGTTTATTGCACAATCCGATTGTTCCTATTTTTACATTTTGAATTAAATACGCCGATTGGCCAAGGAAGTGGTATTCGTTTATTTACGGCACTGCGATTCAAATTCAAAGTTCCTGGTGCCCTATTTTCTGCAATCAAATTAAATCTGCTATTGGTATATTTGGCATGTGTCCAACTTTTCAAAACAAAAAATGGGATATTAGCTTATGCTTTCAGCATCATGCTTTCCATCATTTTACTCGTTTCCACAGCTGTGGAAGATGTTACACGAAGCCTTGCCTATGCTTTCCCCTTGCTATTCATTTACTACGCCTTCATTAGCCAAGATGCGAATGAATTGAAAAATAAGCGTTTATTTATTTGCCTGATAGCCGTCATAAATCTGCTGTTACCAACCTATACATTGCTCCTTAAATTATATCAAATACCCTTATTCGGCTGGATTAATCTATTTTTATCTTAATTCGCAAGCATTCGATTTCCGATTCCGTGCTACCCAATCATACCCGCGATCCAACCAAGTATTTGGAAGGAAAAATACCAAACGTAAAGGCTGTGCATACCAGCGCGCGGCATGCATAACTTCCGCTACTGCCTGTGATTTAATGTATAATTTACCCGCTGA
>JACCDU010007336.1_pt1 | contig 36341 bp, 35 predicted proteins | sample 7446081 | NCBI WGS metagenome assembly JACCDU01 (sample SAMN15323447, study PRJNA562643) | freshwater metagenome | isolation source: river surface water | place: USA:Blue River Watershed | collected 2017-08-17
GCTTGGTACATTGTCTGGTGAGCGTGATCGTCTCGCGTCAGATGAACCCAACGCCAGTCTGCCCTCGCCCACCTGAACCCCGGTTCAGGATGCCGGTCCAGTGGCACTTGCAGACACCTTTTTCAAAACAACTCGAATCCGCCGGTAGGAGACCCACATGAAGTGGCTGCGTTATTCACACCAAGGCCAGACAGGCTTTGGGCAATTGGTCGGTGACACCCTCCATGTTCATCAAGGCTCTCTGTTTGACAATCCACAACCCACTGGCACCACTTTGGCGGTGGCCGATGTTGAGGTTTTAGCGCCCTGCCAACCCACCAAGGTGTTGGCCCTTTGGAACAACTTCAAGGCGGCTGCAGAAAAGAATGGCTGGAGCGCACCCACCGAGCCGCTTTACTTTCTCAAATCGCCCAACTCCTACTCCCATCACCTGCAAGCGGTGGTTCGGCCGCAGCCCGATGTGGGCAGAGTTGTTTACGAAGCCGAGTTGGGTATCGTCATTGGCAAACGGGGCCGCGATATTCCCCTTGAAGAAGCTTCCCACTATATTTTTGGTTACACCTGCGTGAACGATGTCACGGCCGTTGAATTGCTGCGCTCAGACACCAGCTTTGAACAATGGACCCGCGCCAAAAACTTTGATGGCTTCACGCCTTTTGGCCCTTGGATTGAAACTGACTTAGATTGCAGCCAAACCATCGTGACCGCCAAAGTGAATGGGCGGGAGCGACAGAATTACCCTGTCAGTGACATGTTTTTCTCGCCCCAAGAACTGGTTTCCAAATTGTCCCGGGGGATGACTTTGGAAGCGGGAGACATTATTTCTTGTGGTACATCGCTTGGCGCAATGCCTTGGCAAAACGATGCCGTGGTCGAAGTGGCCATTGAAGGCATTGGTACCCTCTCCAACACCATGAAAGAATCAGCATGAGTTTGAACATCGCCATCGTGGGCGCAGGCGCCATTGGGGGTTACCTCGGCGTGAAGTTGGCCTTGTCGGGCTGCAACGTCACCTTCATTGCGCGCGGTGAAAATTTGAAAGCCATTCAGGCCAATGGCATGACCCTTCATTTGGAAGACGGCACATCGCTGCATGCCCCCCAAGTCAAAGCCTGCACCATCGACCAAGCCACACCGCACGACTATGTGTTCTTAACCATGAAGTCGCACCAGGTCAGTCCTGTTGCCGCCGAAATTGGGCGCCTGTGCCACGACAACACCGCGGTGGTCACCATGCAAAACGGTGTGCCTTGGTGGTACTTTTACAACCTGGTGGGCGAGTATCAAGACCGCCAACTCAGCTCCATCGATCCCGGCGGCATGCAGTGGCAACACATTGGCCCACAGCGCGTGATTGGCGCGGTGGTTTACCCCGCCGCTGAATTGGTAGCCCCTGGTGTTGTCAAACTCATTGAGGGCAACCGCTTTACCTTGGGTGAGCCCAGTGGCGAAAAATCAGAGCGTGTCACCAAACTGGCGCAAGCCATGATTGCCGCAGGTTTCAAAACGCCCGTGTCTACAGACATTCGCAGCGAGCTGTGGGTCAAGCTTTGGGGCAACCTCACCTTCAACCCCGTGTCGGCTTTAACGCACGCCACACTCGAAGACATTTGCAACTTTGACCTCACCCGCAATTTGGCCGCCCGCATGATGGCGGAAGCACAAACCGTGGGCGAAAAGTTAGGTGTTCAATTCAAAATCAGCATCGACAAACGGATTGCGGGCGCACAAGCTGTGGGCGCCCACAAAACCTCCATGCTGCAAGACATTGAGCACGGCAAAGCACTGGAATTAGAAGCGCTGTTGGGCAGCGTGATTGAGCTGGGCCGAATTTGCAACATGCCCACCCCCACACTCGACTCGGTTTACGCTTTAACGCGCTTGCTCGAGCAGAGTGTTTTGAGAAAAGGCAAAGGCCTTAGCCTCGATTGAACTTTTTCATGAGGCCCATGAGGGGCCACAAAAGCATGATGAGAGCCAAGCCGGTAATGGAGCCAGCCAAGGGAGTGCTAACAAAAATTTCCAAACTGCCTTTGGAGATAAGCATCGACTGCCTAAAGCTGGTTTCTGCCATGTCCCCCAGCACCAACGCCAACACCAAGGGTGCCAGCGGGTATTTGAGCTTCTTGAAGGCATAGCCCATCAAGCCGAAGACCAGCATCAAAACCACATCGAGCATGCTGTTGTGAACCGTGTAGGCACCCACGGCGCAAATAACCACAATGACGGGCGCAATGATGGAGAATGGAATTCTCAAAATGGCGGCCCACCAAGGCACCGTGGTCAAGACCACAATCAAGCCCACAATGTTGCCCAAGTACATGGAAGCAATAAGGCCCCAGACAAAATCTTTTTGCTCTGTGAACAACAAGGGGCCAGGCTGCAAGCCCCAGATCAAAAGTCCTCCCAACAAAACAGCCGCAGTGGGTGAGCCAGGAATACCCAGAGTGAGCATGGGCAGCAAGGCGCTGGTTCCAGCGGCATGGGCGGCAGTTTCTGGCGCAATCACACCCTCGATAGCACCTTTGCCAAAGTTTTCGGGTTGCTTGGAAATTCGCTTGGCCGTGCCATAACTCATGAAGGAAGCAGGCGTTGCGCCGCCGGGCGTGACGCCCATCCAGCAACCGATCAAACAGGCACGCACGGACGTGGCCCAGTACTTGGGCAATTCTTTCCAAGTTTCGAGAACATCTTTGAGACTGATGCGCCCCTTTTGCCCTTTGAAGGCCAGGCCCTCTTCCATGGTGAGCAAAATTTCACCAATGCCAAACAGGCCAATGACAGCGATCAAAAAGTCAAAGCCCTTGAGCAAACTTTCTTGACCGTAGGTCATGCGCAAGGTGCCCGTCACACTGTCCAAGCCCACAGCAGCCAAAGCAAAACCCAACATCATGGCCAGCAAGGTTTTGACGGGCGGTTCTTTGCTCATGCCAATGAAGCTGGCAAATGTGAGAAGCTGGACTGCAAAAAATTCTGGCGGCCCAAAGTTAAGTGCAAATTTAGCCACCAAGGGTGCCAAAAATGTCACCATGAGTACGGCCACAAAAGCGCCCACGAATGACGAAGTGAATGCGGCGGTCAAGGCCTGGGCGGCCTTGCCCTTTTGCGCCATTGGGTAGCCATCAAAGGTGGTGGCCACCGACCACGGCTCTCCTGGAATATTAAACAGAATGGACGTGATGGCGCCGCCAAACAATGCACCCCAGTAGATGCAAGACAGCATGATGATGGCAGACGTGGGAGACATGCCAAAAGTGAGTGGCAACAAAATGGCCACGCCATTGGCGCCACCCAAACCAGGCAGCACGCCAATGAGCACACCCAGAAAAATACCAATCAGCATGAAGCCAATGTTGGGCAGTGTGAGCGCAACGGCAAAGCCTTGAAACAGGTTGTTAAGTTCATCCATGATCAATGGCCCAACCAAGTTTCAATGAAGCCTTTTGGCAAGGGCAACTTGAACCAAACTTCAAACAAGGAAAACAACACCGCGCTGATACTGGCTCCAACTGCAATGGATTTGAAGTAACTGTATTTGCCCTGCCAGACCATGAAGGCGGCGATGAAAGCAAGTGAAGCCAAATAAATTCCGAGTACAAAGATGGCCGCTGTGAAAACCGCTGTGGGAATGAGCATGAGCATCATCAAATTGAACTCGTGCTTTTCGGCAAACACTTCTTCGCCGCCGTCTTGCTTCCAAGCACGCAAGGTTTGGAAAATAACCCAAGCAGCGCCGCCAAACAAAAGGCAACCGATGTAGAACGGAAAGTAGCCAGGCTCGGGGCCATCGGTGCCCCAGGCCTTGCCAACCCGAATACTGTCTGTGATGACCAGCAAGCTCACACCCATAAAGCAAGCCGCTACCAACAACTCCATCCACCGCATTTGCAGGTGTGAACCTGATTTCATGATGAGGTCCTTCTGAAGTTTTATTTGGCTAAGAAACCGGCTTCACGCATGAGGCGGAAATGCTCCACCTCTGCTTTCAGCAACCAATCTTGAAATTCCTGGCCTTTCATGAAAGTGTCTTTGAAGGCGCCGGTCTCCATGAACTCTTTCCACTCAGGGAGTTGGCGTACTTTTTGGAATACATCGGTGTAATAGGCCACTTGCGCAGGCGTAGCTTTGGGCGGCATGAAAATGCCGCGCAACATCAAATACTCCACATCAAGACCTTGCGATTTGCAGGTGGGGATGTCTCTCCATGACTGTGTGGTGGTGATTTTTTTGGGGTAGGGCATGACCTGTGAATCAAAGACACAAAGTGCTCTCAAAGTGCCGCCCTTCCAATGGGCTACAGCTTCAATGGGGTTGTTCACTGTGGTGTCCACGTGCTTGCCTACCAACTGAACCGCCACATCTCCACCGCCTTTAAATGGGATGTAGGTCATTTTTTTGTCAGTGGTTTTTTCAATTGCCACCGTGATGATCTGATCCTCTTGCTTGGAGCCTGTGCCGCCCATTTTGAATTTGCCAGCTTCTGCTTGCTTCATGGCCTTGGTGAGGTCGCCTACCGATTTGTAGGGTGACTCGGCATTGACCCAAAGCACAAACTCATCGAGTGCCAGCATGGCCACAGGGGTCAGGTCTTTCCAGTTGAAGGGCACACCGGTAGCCAAAGGGGTTGTGAATAAATTTGACAGCGTGATGATGATTTTGTGACCGTCAGGGCGAGCTCCTTTGGCCTCCAAAAATCCCTCTGCCCCTGCACCACCCGATTTATTCACCACCACCAGCGGTTGGGCCATGAGCTTGTGCTTGGTGATGACACCCTGAAGGAAGCGGGCCATTTGATCAGCGCCACCGCCAGTGCCGGCTGGCACGATGAACTCGACATTTTTTGTGGGTTCCCAATTGGATTGGGCGTGAACATTGAAACCGAGTGAGCCGCAGACTACCAAGGCAGCTGATTTGAGGTACTTGTCGAGACGTTTTTTCACATTAAACTCCTTGGTAATTAAATAAACTGAAAAGTATCGTAATAGAATGATCCGTAGTTTGTCGAGATCTAAAACCTCTTAATTCAACTTTTTTTCCACTACCTGATGAAAACCCTAATAGAACTCCTGGCGGCCGGAAACGCCCAATCCACTTGTTTGACTGCCGCCAACAGTGCGCCGCTCACCTATGCAGCCCTGCGTCAGCTAAGCCAATACGTTCAAACAGCCTTCAACCAAGTGGGTATTGGCCGCAACGACCGCGTGGCTTTGGTCTTGCCCAACAGCGCAGAAATGGCTGCCAGCTTTGTCACAGTGGCCTGCTGCTGCACTTCAGCGCCTTTGAACCCCAGCTACCGCGCCGATGAGTTTGAGTTTTATCTGAACGACTTGAACGCCAAAGCCTTGGTGGTTGAAAAGGGTTCTAGCAGCCCAGCCGTGGCAGTGGCCGCCAAAATGGGCATTGCCCTAATTGAACTCGATCCCACACCCACTTTGGGCGCAGGTTCATTCACCTTGAACATGAATGGCCTTGCCCCCAAAGCTGCGCAGCATCCTGGTGATGCACAGCCCGACGATGTGGCCTTGGTTTTGCACACCTCTGGCACCACCTCACGACCCAAAATTGTGCCGCTCACACACCGCAATGTGAGTGCATCGGCCCAAAACATTGCGCAGAGCACCCGCTTTAGCAGCACAGATCGCGGCTTGAATGTGATGCCACTTTTTCACATCCATGGCCTCATTGCAGGTATCTTGGCGCCGCTGTCTCAAGGCGGCGAAGTCTATTGCACCAGTGGCTTCAATGCCTTGAAGTTCTTCAGCCAAATGGACGAAGTCAAGCCCACTTGGTACACCGCTGTGCCCACCATGCACCAAGCTATCTTGTCGCGCTCGGCCAACAACAAAGATGTGATTGAGAGAGTGCCACTGCGTTTCATTCGCTCGTCATCGTCTTCCTTGCCACCGCAAGTTTTGGCAGAGCTTGAAGCTACTTTTAAAGCACCGGTGATTGAAGCCTATGGCATGACCGAAGCCGCTCACCAAATGGCTTGCAACCCGCTGCCACCCGGCCAAAGAAAACCCGGCACCGTGGGTTTGGCTGCAGGACCTGAAATTGCCATCATGAACGCGGAGGGCGACTTGCTGCCCACAGGCAGCACTGGTGAAATTGTGATTCGCGGCAATAACGTCACGCCCGGTTATGAGAACAACGAAAAAGCTAATGCAGAAGCATTCACCAACGGATGGTTCAGAACAGGCGACCAAGGTGTGATGGATGCGCAAGGCTATGTGAGCATTACAGGCCGACTGAAGGAAATCATCAACCGCGGCGGCGAAAAAATCAGCCCTCGTGAAGTCGATGAAGTTTTGATGGACCACCCTGCTGTAGCTCAAGTGGTTTGCTTTGGCATTCCTCACGACAAATTGGGCGAAGAAGTGGGCGCTGCGGTGGTCCTGCGTGAAGGCATGACAGCCACAGAAAAAGAACTCCGCGAATACACCGCCACCCGCTTGGCCGATTTCAAAGTACCCCGCAAAGTTTTGCTCATGGATGAAATTCCCAAAGGGGCCACCGGTAAATTACAACGCATTGGCATGGCGCAAAAGCTCGGACTGGCTTAAGTCCATGGAACTTCAAATCTTTTTAGAACTGTCCATCACCGGCATCGTGGTTGGTTTCATGGCGGGCTTGTTGGGCTTGGGCGGCGGCCTCCTGATGGTTCCAGTATTGAGTTTTATCCTAGGCAATATGGGCGTTGCGGAAGACTTGTCCATCAAGATGGCCATCGTCACTTCTATGTCCACCATCTTGTTCACCTCTATCTCCAGCGTTCGAACACATCACAAACTGGGCGCAGTGCGCTGGGACTTGGTGAAGGGCTTGGCGCCAGGCATTGTGATTGGCAGTGCCTTAGCCAGCCTTTGGATTTTTGTGGCCGTGAAGGGTGCCACCTTGGCCATTTTCTTTGGCGTATTTGTGTCTTACTCTGCCTTCCAGATGTACATGGACAAAAAACCCAAACCCTCGCGACAAATGCCGGGTTTTGTGGGCCAATTGGGCATGGGCGGCCTCATTGGCATGCTGTCTGGCTTGGTAGGCGCGGGTGGCGCATTTGTCAGCGTGCCCTTGATGGCATGGTGCAACGTGGCCATTCACAACGCCATTGGTACCAGTGCTGCTTTGGGCTTTCCCATTGCACTGGCCAATGTCACAGGCTTTGTCATCAGCGGTCTAAGCTTAGACAACTTACCGCCCGCTTCAGTGGGCTACATTTGGCTGCCCGGCATGATTGTCATTGCTTGTTTCAGCGTATTCACAGCGCCCTTTGGCGCACGCGCAGCACATCGATTACCTGTGAAAAAACTCAAACGGGTGTTTTCATTCTTCTTGGTGTTTTTGGCGGCTTACATGTTCCACAAGGGCATGAACGCGGCCTAACACCAAGGGGCTTGGTTGTGCGCCAAACCTAGCCACAAGGCCCAAGCCGATGTGGTTGCCAAGGCCAAGCCTGCCAAGCGGATGCCCCAAGCGCCATCGCCCAAGGATTTGAGTTTGAGCAATAGCCACGGTGCAAAGCCCAAACTCAGCCCACTGCCCAATGCAAAACAAGCCATGGTGAGCGCGCCCTCCAAGGCATTGCCGGTGAGGGCTGCCACCATCAGCGCAGAATAAAGCAAACCGCAAGGCATCAAAGCCCAAAACACCCCCACCGCAAGGGGCGCCACTTTGCCCAAGTTGGCATTCAAGCCGCGAACTTTGAACCAGAGTTGCTGGGCACTGCGGTCAAGCCACAAGGGTTGTTTGGCTTGCCATACCAGCAGCAAACCCAAGACCATCGCGGCCACATGCAGCATGCTCCAAACAGGCCTGAAGGCTGCAGACGAGACTGTGAGCCAGCCCAAAGCTTGAACACTGAAAGCCGCTGAACCACCCATCAAGCTGTAGCCCAACCAACGACCCACTTGAAATGACAGAAGCGCCCTGCTTTGCTGTGTGCCTGCAGCATGGCCCATACCAGCACAGGCAGCGCCGCACATGGCCACACAATGCGGCCCACCAGCCAATCCCATGACCAAAGCCGTGAGAGCCAAGGAAGTTTGCATTCAAATGATTTTGGAAAATCGATTGCCATTGCGATGGCGATAGCGATCCGCTTGCAAATACTTGTCGAACACCATGGCCACCCCTCGAACAAAAAACCAACCCATGGGGGTGACGTGCAAAGCTTGCTTGCTCAAGGCCACCAAGCCCTGAGTCTGCATGCTTTCTAGCTGCTTGAGCTCTGCGGCAAAATAGCTTGACGCATCAATGAGCCACGCCTCATTGAAGGCGTCGTACTGAATGTGGCCTTGGCACATGATGGCCATGATCCAGGCGCGGCGAATCTGGTCGTCGCGCGACAAGGCCAAGCCCTTCACGATTGGCAACTGCCCTTGATCGAGCATGTCGACATACTCGTCCATGGTCTTGGCGTTTTGGCTGTAAGTGCTGCCCATGCGGCCTATAGACGAGACGCCTAAGCCAATCAAATCGCAATCGGGTTGGGTGCTGTAGCCCTGAAAATTTCGGTGCAACCGACCTTGCCTTTTGGCCACCGCCAAAGCGTCTTCCGCCAACGCAAAGTGGTCCATGCCAATATACACATAGCCTGCGTTCATCAAGGTATCCATCGATCTGGACAGCATGGCAATTTTGTCCGCCGCCAGTGGTAACTCCGCTGCCAAAATACGGCGCTGAGGTTTGAAGCGCTCGGGCAAATGGGCGTAGGCATACAAGGCAATGCGGTCGGGACGCAACACATTGATCTGCCTCATGGTGGCATCAAATGAATCAGGGGTTTGCTTGGGCAAGCCATAAATCAAATCGACATTGACTGACTCGAATCCGATGCTGCGCGCCGAGGCAACCAAGTCAAAGACTTGTTCCGCAGGTTGGATGCGGTGCACCGCTTTTTGCACATCGGGGTCAAAATCTTGAACACCAAAGCTCAAGCGGTTAAAACCCAAGTCAAACAGCAATTTCAATCGATCGGCATTGACCGTGCGAGGATCCACTTCGACTGAATATTCGCCGCCTGGTGTAAAACTGAAACTGCGCTTGAGCAAAGACATGAGCTCGCTCAATTCAGTGTCATTTAAAAAAGTGGGTGTGCCGCCTCCCAAGTGCAATTGGCTGACCGACTTTCCAATGCCAATCGCGCTTGTATAGATGGACACTTCTTTAGCCAAATAGCGCAAATATGGCTCGGCTTTGTCATGGTGCTTGGTGATGATTTTGTTGCAGGCACAGTAATAACAAAGAGATTCACAAAAAGGAATGTGAACATAGATCGACAAGGGTTTGTTTTTTTGCCCCAAGCCTTGGATGCGAAAATCGAGTGCCTGATGAAGATCAGACGGTGAAAACGCCTCCACAAACCGGTCTGCTGTGGGGTAAGACGTGTAACGAGGCCCTGGCACGTCAAAACGAGTGAGCAATTCGGGCGTGATCAAGGGCATACGGCGATTTCTAAGGCTGTCATATTTGGCGGTTTTATCTAATGTGCCTTTTACCGCCTGCTTTAAACTTGATCTATGTCAAATTTTGGACAATCAGATTGGAAAAAAGAGTTTTGGCAAAGCTTGAGGTGAGTCAAAGGCTTCAAGTGGGTATAAGCTGATGACTTGACTTGCCGCAATGTCAATTTATTTGAACCGAGAACGCCATGAAACCCGAAACGATCAAAGTCGCATGCTCCAACTGCAACTTGCGCGAACTCTGCATGCCCATGGGGCTGTCTGCAAACGATCTAGAACGCCTAGACGACCTGGTGGCCACCCGCCGCAAAATCAAAAAAGGAACCACACTGTTTAGCAACGGCGATAAATTCACATCGCTTTACGCCATTCGCACTGGTTTTTTCAAAACATCTCTGGCCTCCGAAGATGGCCGCGACCAAGTGACGGGCTTTCAAATGGCCGGCGAGATCATTGGACTCGACGGTATCGTGAATGATCAGCACAGCTGCGATGCCATTGCCCTAGAAGATGCCGAAGTGTGCGTCATGCCCTTCGACCGCATTGAAGAAATATCGCGCGAAGTCACAGCCCTGCAACACCATGTGCACAAAATCATGAGCCGTGAAATTGTGCGTGAACATGGCGTGATGTTGCTCCTAGGCAGCATGCGTGCCGAAGAGCGTTTGGCCGCCTTCTTGTTGAACTTGGTTCAGCGCTTGCACTCACGTGGCTTTTCGCAGTCTGAGTTGGTGCTGCGCATGACACGCGAAGAAATTGGCAGCTACTTGGGCCTCAAGCTGGAAACTGTGAGCCGCACGTTTTCCAAGTTTGTAGAAGATGGCATTGTGGAAGTGAAACAGCGCCACGTGCGAATATTGAACACCGAGGCACTGCAGCGCATGGTCAATACCCAGCCTCAGTGCCATTGACTGAGGCTGAGCCCATTGAAAGCAACGTGGTAAGGCTGCTAGACACAATGGCCAAAGCCCAAAACACGAAAAAAGACAGGGTGTAAACGCCTTGCCTAGACAATGGCATGGGTTGGCCAAACCAGTGCATGTCTTCGGGGTCAAACATGCCAAACACCACCAACTCCAACAGCCCGGCCACCAGGAAGGCGGGCCATAGAATCCACATGAGTCTTTTCGCTAGCATGCTTGTCTCCTGATTGTGTTCTGAAGGATTCAAAAACTGATTGCGGGTCTAGTTATTTGTTTTTGGTCTTGTCGCTTGTAGGCGGCACCACACCCGTTGCAGCATGATTTCTCGCCTGCATGGCGGGCGCCATGGCCTCTTCCAATTCCTTTTGATTCTGGATAGCGCTGCGCGGATTGAGCGCCTCAGTGGGCAACACAGGATCTGGAATGGTGATGGCCAAATAAAGTGTGATGAAAGCCGCTACCACCACCACGGCGGGACCGGCAATGACCATCCAAACCATGCCAAAAGACCACCAGGGTTTGGGGCTGCCGCTCGAAGTCAAAGTACTTGCATTCATGGATGATTCACCTTCTATTTCAAACTTATTACCGCAACATCACCGTGGTATTAAAAAAACCGATTTCTCTTCCAATTTTTCGTGCTCATGATCATCATGACCCGTGGTCTCGATGAAAAACTTGACAGGATATGAGCCTGGCATCGCAGCATCAAAGGGAACTTGAAGACGAACAGACACCCAGCGCGACTGAGTCGATGCCACCACCAAATCGTCGGCATCCGTCAACACTTTCAAATCGTGCATGCCTTCTGCACTTACTTTAAAGTGCTGAGCTTTTTCGGCCACATTCATGATTTGCAAGCGATACACATTTTCAATTTTTCCACCACTAACAATGCGCGCCAATGAGGCGCGGTCTCGGACCACATCGACCTTGAAAGATTTGCGCGTGAGCAAACTGCCAAGCAGCAAGCTCACCACCAACAACAAAATGCCTGTGTAAATGAGAACGCGCGGCCTGAAAACATGCCGAATGGTTTGAGTGAAGGTCCATTTGTTTTCCAAAGCATGCTGCGTAGAATATTTCACCAAGCCACGCGCATAGCCCACTTTGTCCATCACGGTGTCGCACACATCGGCACAGGCGCCGCAGCCAATGCACTCATATTGCAAACCTTGGCGTATGTCGATGCCCGTGGGGCAGACCTGTACACACAAAGTGCAATCTACGCAGGCACCCAATTGGAGTGTTCCCAAATCGGCTTTTTTAGATCGCGACCCTCTTGGCTCGCCACGCTCTGCGTCGTAGGTCACAATCAGGGTGTCTTTGTCAAACATGGCACTTTGAAAGCGCGCATAGGGACACATGTACTTGCAAACCTGTTCTCGCATGAAACCTGCGTTGCCATAGGTTGCAAAGCCATAAAACAAAACCCAAAATACTTCCCAAGACGACATGATGCCCAAGAAGAACGCCATGCCCAGCTCACGAATGGGCGTGAAATACCCAACAAACGTGAATCCGGTCCAAATGGAGAAAACAAGCCAGAGCACATGCTTGTACCATTTCTTGACCAACTTCTCGAGCGACATGCTTTGCGAATCAAGGCGCATGCGGGCCGTTCGATCGCCCTCTACTTTGCGTTCAATCCACAAGAAAATTTCGCTGTACACCGTTTGCGGGCAAGCAAAGCCACACCACAAACGACCTGCAATGGCCGTGAACAAAAACAAAGAGAAAGCAGAAATGACCAACAAGCCGGTGAGATAGATAAAGTCTTGTGGGTATAAAACAATGCCGAAAATGTAGAAGCGGCGGGCTCCCAAATCAAACAATACCGCCTGGCGCTGCCCCCACTCCAGCCAGGGCAAGCCATAAAAAATAAGCTGCGTTAAAAAAACAAAGACCCAGCGCCACTTGGCAAAAATGCCTTGAACACTTCGGGGGTAAATTTTCTGGTGCGCTTGATAAAGATCACCCCACCTGCCCTCCTCCAAAGAATCGGAAAGCACAGGTCCGCTGGCCGGGACGATGGGAATGAATTTGCGCGGCGTGCCGTCAGAATTGAGGCCAAGGTCAATCGATTCCAAAACAATTCATCCAAATTATTTGGCGGCCACTTTGGCCGGGCTGTTGGAAAGTCCCCAAACATAGGAGGCCAACACATGCAACTGAGCATCTGTGAGTTTGCCGGCTTGGGCGGGCATTTGATTCACTTTGCCGTTGTTGATCATGGCGACAATGGCGTTTTCGCCCCAAGCATGCAACCAGATGTCGTCAGTGAGGTTGGGCGCACCCAGGGCTTGATTGCCTTTGCCATCGGCACCGTGGCATGCAGCACATGTGCCAAATTTAGATTTGCCCAAAGATGCTTTCAAAGAATCGTGTGGGCTTCCCGACAAACTCAGCACATAGTTGGCCAGATTGCGAACATCCTCAGGTGTGCCTACCGCGGCTGCCAAGGGCGGCATTTGACCTATACGACCTTTGAGCAATGACTCCTGAATTTTCTCGTGTGATCCACCATGCAACCAATCGGTATCGGTCAAATTTGGAAAGCCCTTGCTGCCGCGCGCATCCGACCCATGACATTGAGCGCAGTTGTTCATGAAGAGCCTGTCTCCAATGGCCATGGCTTGTGGGTCTTTGGCCACTTCTTCGGGTGGCATGGCAGCGAATTTGGCGTAGAGGGGCTCCAACTCTTTGTTGGCCTTGGCCACTTCTGCCTCATATTGGCCAGTCGACGTCCAATCCAACTTGCCAGCACTGGCGCCTAAGCCAGGGTACAAAGCCAAGTAAGCCAAGGAGAACACAATGGTGATCAAAAACAATCCCACCCACCAACGTGGCAGAGGATTGTTCATCTCACGCAAATCGCCATCCCAGACGTGGGCTGTGGTGTTGTCGTTGTCGGTCATGGCTTTGGCTTTGCCGCTGAAGTAAAGCAGCAGCAAACAAGCCAGAATGCCGACCAAGGCAATGCCGGCCACATACCAAGACCAGAAATTGCTGGTGAAATCACTCATTTCAAATTCTCTTTCTATTCGTTGATCTAAGGTCTTCAGTCGTCTTGTCCGAAGGGCAAGTTGGCGGCCTCTTCAAACTCCGCTGAACGACGCTTAGACAAGGTCCACACCACAATGCCAATAAACAAAATGAAGGTGACCACGGTCACAGCCGATCGAAGGGTGTTGATGTCCATGCTCATGCTGAGTACTCCTTTTATTTGCGGTGAATGCCCATGCCTTGCAGGTAAGCAATGACAGCATCGAGTTCTGTTTTGCCTTTCACGTCGTCCGTGGCTTTGGCAATTTCTTCATCGGTATAGGGCGCACCCAAAGTTCGCAAACCCCTCAGATGGGTTGGCAAACTGGCACCATCGACGGGTGTTTTTTCTAGCCAGACGTAGGCGGGCATGTTGGACTCGGGCACCACATCGCGGGGGTTGATGAGGTGAATTCGGTGCCAGTCGTCAGAGTACTTGCCGCCCACCCGAGCCAAGTCTGGCCCTGTGCGTTTGCTGCCCCACTGGAAGGGGTGGTCGTACACAAACTCGCCAGCCACAGAGTAAGGGCCATAGCGCATGGTTTCGGCGCGAAAGGGACGAATCATTTGCGAGTGGCAGTTGTAACAACCTTCACGCACATAAATATCGCGACCAGCCACTTGAAGGGCGGTGTAAGGCTTGAGCCCAGGCACAGGCTCAGTGGTCGACTTTTGGAAAAACAGCGGCACGATTTCTACCATGCCACCAAACAGCAACACCAACAAAATCAAAACGATCATGAGGAAGTTGTTGGTCTCAATTTTCTCGTGGGACAAACCGCCACCTGAATTGGAAGAGTTAGACATCTTTTTTCTCCTGATGTGCTTAGGCGTGTGCCAATGCAGGCGAGGTCATGTGTTGATCTACCGACGGAATTTGCACATCCACGGCACGGCCGTTGGTGGCCGTTTTGAGGGTATTCCAGAGCATGATGAGCATGCCGCCCAGATACAAAAGACCACCCACCAAGCGCAAGACATAAAAAGGGAACGTGGCTTTGACAGACTCGACAAAGGTATAAGTCAAGGTACCGTCTGCATTGACTGAGCGCCACATCAAACCCTGCATCACACCGGCAATCCACATGGCTGCGATGTAAATCACAATGCCAATGGTGGCAATCCAAAAGTGCGCCTCAATGGCCTTCACGCTGTACATTTTTTTCTGACCAAACAAGCGAGGAATGAGGTAGTACATGGTGCCCATGGTGACCAAGCCCACCCACCCCAGAGCGCCTGAATGCACATGCCCCACGGTCCAATCGGTATAGTGGGACAAAGCGTTGACCGTTTTGATGGACATCATGGGTCCTTCAAAGGTGGACATGCCGTAAAAGGACAAAGACACAATCAAGAAACGAAGCACAGGATCGTCGCGCAGCTTGTGCCATGCGCCAGACAGGGTCATGACACCATTGATCATGCCGCCCCAGCTGGGTGCCAACAAAATGAGCGAGAACACCATGCCCAGTGACTGCGTCCAATCGGGCAATGCGGTGTAGTGCAAGTGGTGAGGGCCGGCCCACATGTAAGTGAAAATGAGCGCCCAGAAGTGAACAATGGACAAGCGGTAGCTGTAGACAGGCCGCTCAGCTTGCTTAGGGATAAAGTAATACATCATGCCCAAGAAGCCAGCCGTTAAAAAGAAGCCCACCGCATTGTGGCCATACCACCATTGCACCATGGCGTCTTGCACGCCGGCATAAGCCGAGTAAGACTTTAAAACGCCCACGGGCATGGCAGCACTGTTGACCAAGTGCAACAAGGCCACCGCAATGATGAAGGCACCAAAGAACCAGTTGGCCACATAAATATGGCGAACTTTGCGGGTACCAATAGTGCCAAAAAACACAATGGCAAACGACACCCAAACCAAGGTGATCAAAATATCAATGGGCCACTCAAGTTCGGCATATTCTTTGCCGCTGGTGTAACCCAAAGGCAAAGTGATGGCGGCCAACACAATGACCAACTGCCATCCCCAAAAGGTGAACGCTGCCAGCTTTTCGGCAAACAAACGAACATGACATGTTCGCTGTGCCACGTAATAGGCCGATGCAAACAAGCCGCAACCGCCAAATGCAAAAATCACGGCATTGGTGTGTAAGGGCCGCAAACGACCGTAGCTGAGCCATGGAATGCCAAAGTTCAATTCTGGCCAAGTCAGCTGGGCGGCAATGATCACGCCAACCAACATACCCACCACGCCCCAAACCACCGTCATGATGGCAAATTGTCTGACAACCGTGTCGCTGTAGACGCTTGCCTGTGCATTGGCAAATTTCATTTTCACCTCTTCTAAAATTACGCAGAGAGTTTCTCAAGGTAGCGATCTCACTGCATTGACTTAAGTCAATCATTTCGAAGAATGCGCTCGCCTTCTGCTTCAATGTCTTCAAATTGCCCACGGTTCACAGCCCACCACAAACCCGCCAAAATGAAAAAGACCAAAGCCACGGACAATGGAATCAACAAATAAAGGATATCCATCAGGTGTGGCCTTTCAATTCATATTGCATGCTTGTTGAAAGTCGCATGGCATTGATCACCACGCCCAACGAACTGCAAGCCATGCCCAATCCGGCGAGCCATGCTGGCAAATAACCCAACATGGCCAGTGGCACGCATGCAAAGTTGTAAACAGCCGCCCACACCAGGTTCTGCTTCACAATTTGCAATGTTTTTCGGCTGAGCATGAACGTGGCCACCAGAGGTTTCAAATCGCTGGCCATCAACACAAAATCTGCTTTGGACTGCGCCAAGGGCAGAGCCTGTCCCAATGCAAAAGACACATCGGCACCTGCCAACACAGGACCATCATTCAGACCATCGCCCACCATGGCCACCCGATGGCCTTGTGATTGGGCTAACTTCACTTGCTTGAGTTTTTCATCTGGCGAGCACGCGCCCTTGGCGTTTTGAATGCCTAAGCGCAAAGCCAATTGATTGACACTGGCTTGACCATCACCCGATAAAACCTGAATGTGCAAACCCATCTTTTCAAGTGCACGCAAAGTGGCTTCGGCTTCTGGGCGAGGCGTTTCAGTAAACTCAAAAGTGGCCAACCAGCCCTCTTGATCGCTGAGGAATGCGTGCAAGACATCCTCTTTGGTAGATGTCAAGCCACAAAAAACAGCAGAACCTAAACGCAATTCAATAGGCTGAGAGGTTTTGCTTTGGGCTTGCAATGTGCGCAAAGTAGCCTGAACACCCTGCCCTGCAAACTCAAAAATATTTTCCAACTGCAAGCTGTGGTCGATAGGTGATGGTTGTGCTTTCACCAAGGCCCTAGACACAGGGTGTAGCGAATGATGCGCCAATGCCGCCCCCCACTTAAGAGCTTGTGAGGTGGACACACCTTCGCGTGTGCTGATTTGATCTAAGCTGAAGTTTTCATTTGTGAGCGTGCCTGTTTTGTCAAAGATCACAGTGTCGACACTGGCCAAAGTCTGCAAAGACTGCAACTTGCGCAACAAAACACCTCCTTTGGCCAATGCGCCCGCAGCCGACAACATGGCAGCAGGTGTGGCCAAAGATAAGGCACAGGGGCAGGTCACAATCAGCACAGATACCGCCACCATGAGGGCGTGCGCGGGGCTTTGTTGCCAACCCCATGCCGCAGCCAATGCAGCGGCGATGAGCACCCCCCACAAAAAGGGCTTGGCCATCCGATCTGCCATCAACGCCATCTGAGGCTTGGAAACACTGGCGCTTTCCATGAGCTTCACCATTTGGCCAAATTGAGTTTGCTGACCCAGGCCCGTCACTTGCACTTCCACCGTAGCCGTCAGATTCAAACTACCGGCCAACACACTGCCGCCAACGGCTCTGGCAAGCGGCCTAGATTCGCCCGTGAGCAAGGCTTCATCCACTTGCGTGTCGCCTCTCACTATGCGGCCATCGGCTGCAAACGCTTCACCCGCTCTGACTTGAATCACATCCAGCGCTTTCAAGTGACGCAAAGTGGTCATGGCCCACTGACCCCTGTCGGTTTTACGGCGCACAGTATCGGGCAAGCGGTTCATGACAGCTTCTAAGGCACCTGCTGTTTTGTCGCGCAGCCTAAGTTCTAACCAACGCCCCGTGAGCAGGAAGAACACAAACATGGTGAAGGAGTCAAAATAAACTTCAGCGCCAAAAGCACCGGCTGGCTCGAAAGTGCCCAAAGTACTCACGCCAAAAGTGACCAGCATGCCGATGGCCACCGGCAAGTCCATTGAGATTTTTTGTTGCAGTAAATCACGCCATGCTGTGGCAAAAAAAGGCTTACAGGAAAAAAACAAAACCGGCAGCGACAACACCCAAGAGGCCCATCGCAAAAGCTGCACCATGTCGGGTGCCATGTCTTGGGGATCGCTCAGGTAAACCGGTGTGGCATACATCATGACTTGCATCATGCAAAGCCCTGCCACACCCAAGCGCCACAGCATTTTGCGGGCATCTTCTCGCCGCTTCTCATTGGCCAAGGCGTCGTTGGCGGGCAAGGTGGTGTATCCCAATTTGGCAACCGCTTTCATCCAACTGGAAGGCTTGGTGACTTGGGCCGACCACACAATACGCCCTCTGTGACTGGCCGCACTGATTTGCGCGGAGAGCACGCCAGGAACTGCCAACAATGCTTCTTCAATGTTGATGGCGCAGGCGGCGCAGTGCATGCCCTCGAACACCACACTAGACGTCCAAGTGTTGGCGGTCTGATCGTGTGATTGACTGAAATCTGACCACTCTTGCACATGGTCTAACAAGGACCACTGAGAGGACAGCACCTCAACATCGGTGGTGAGTGCTTGAGTTGACATGCCTCGAAGATAAGCCATGCAGCTTGCATCCATCTTGATCCAGATCAAGGCGCAGAGAATTCAGAGATTTATGCTGAGTACACCCATTCACAAAAGGAGCACTCTATGTACACCCGAATTCTTGTTGCCACCGACGGCTCACCCTTGAGCAAAAAAGCTATTGCCAGCGCCATTGGCTTGGCCGCCACTTGCGGTGCGGAGCTCATTGCAGTGAAAGTAGTTCCACGTTATCCAATGTCTTATTTTGAGGGCAGCATTCCTCTCAATGCCAAAGATGTTGCACGCATTGAAGGTCAGTGGGCCGAAGAAGCACAAGCCGCTGTTGATGCGGTACAAAAATCGGCAAGCATCAAGGGTGTGAAAGCCAAAGGTGTGGTCAGCCGCTCCGACATCGTGTCTGACGCCATCATTGCGGCCGCCAAAAAGCACAAGGCCGACTTGGTGGTCATGGCCTCACACGGCCGCAAAGGCATCAAGCGTTTGCTGCTAGGCAGCGAGACACAACAAGTGCTAACCCACTGCCACGTGCCGGTTTTGGTTTTACGCTAAGAACAAATTTTTGTGCTGATCGCGCAATAAATTTTTCTGAACTTTACCCATGGTGTTTCGTGGGAGCTCTGGCACCACGAAACACTTTTTGGGAATCTTAAAGTTGGCCAACTGCGATTTCAAACTGGCGATAATATGGTCTGCGCTTAACTGCGCACCAGGCTTGGCAATGACCACGGCCACGCCCACTTCGCCAAAGTCTGGATGCGGCACACCCACCAAAGCACTTTCGGCGACACCCGCCATTTCGTTGATGTAGCCTTCAATTTCGGCAGGGTACACGTTGTAGCCGCCGCTGATAATCAAGTCTTTGCTGCGACCCACAATGGTCACATAGCCGCGCTCATCAAACTTGCCCACATCGCCAGTTTTGAAGTAGCCATCAGGGGTAAATTCTTCTTTTGTTTTTTCAGGCATGCGCCAGTAAGCCTGAAACACATTGGGGCCTTTGACTTGAATGTTGCCAATCTCGCCCACCGGCAGATTTTTGCCATCGTCGCCCTGAACTCTGAGCTTAACGCCTGGCAAAGGGAAACCCACCGTACCGCCGCGGCGTTCACTTTGACCGTTGTGGCGCTTGTCGGCAGCATAAGGGTTGGAGGTGAGCATGACGGTTTCGCTCATGCCGTAGCGCTCCAAAATAGTGTGCCCCGTGCGTTGCTGCCATTCAGTGAATGTTTCAATGAGCAAAGGCGCTGAACCTGCCACAAACAAGCGCATGTTGCGCACTGCTTGTTTGTTCAAAGCGGGCTCAGCAAGCATGCGCACATAAAGCGTGGGCACACCCATGAATACTGTGGCCTCAGGCATTTTGGCAATCACAAATTTGGGATCAAACTTGGCAAGCCAAATCATTTTGCTGCCATTGATGAGAGCGCCGTGAATGGCCACAAACAAGCCGTGCACATGGAAAATAGGCAAAGCGTGAATAAGCACATCGCCTTTTTTCCAACCCCAATAAGACTTGAGGGTTTGCGCATTACTGAGCATATTGCCATGCGTGAGCATGGCGCCCTTGCTTCTGCCTGTGGTGCCACTGGTGTACAAAATGGCGGCCAAATCGTCTTGGTCTTTGACCGCAATTTTGTGTTGATCTTTTTGCTGTGCAGCGCGTTCAAACAAAGTACCCGTTCTGTCGTCATTCAGGGTGAAAACATTTTGAGTGCCTGCTTTGAATGCAATTTTGCTCACCCAGCCAAAGTTGGCGCCCGAGCAGACCACCACCGCAGGTTCTGCATTGCCAATGAAGTACTCAATCTCGGCGCTTTGATAGGCTGTGTTCAGTGGCAAGAACACATAGCCTGCTCGCAAGGTGGCCAAATACAGCATCAAGGCTTCCACCGACTTTTCCACCTGTACCGCAATGCGGCTGCCCTTGGGAAGCTTCAAGCTTTCCAACAAGTTGGCCATCATGGCACTTGCGCGGTCTAAATCGCGCCAGCTGTAAACCAAACCATGATCGGTTTCAACCGCTGCACTGTCGAGCTGGGCGGGGAATGCAGCTCTCAATGCGGCAAACAAATTTGCTTGGGTCATCTTCAATCCAACTTTGCGCCAGAGGCTTTCACCACCTGGCTCCATTTGCGTAATTCAGTCTTGATGAAGGCATCAAACTGAGCGCCCGTTAAGTTGGGGAAATCAGCGCCTTGCGATGCCCAGATGGCTTTGGCTTCATCTGATTGGCAAGCTTTGCGCACTTCTTCCACCATGCGGCCTTGTGCCTCAGCTGGCGTGCCTTTAGGTGCCCAAATGCCATACCAAGTGCTGACGGTGTAATCTGGCAAGCCCAATTCTGCAGAGCAAGGCACATCGGGAATTGCAGGGTTGCGCTTGGCACCTGAGACCATCAAGGCTTTGATTCTGCCGCCTTTGATGTGCGCAGAAGAAGAACCGAGGCCATCAAACATCATGTCAACGTTGCCCGCAATCAAGTCTTGCAAAGCAGGTCCGGCACCGCGGTAGGGAATGTGCGTGATGAAGGTTTGTGTTTGGAGTTTGAACAACTCACCAGCCAAGTGATGTGAAGTGCCACTGCCAGCAGAGCCGTAATTCAACTTACCAGGATTTTTCTTCACAAAATCCAAAAACTCTTTCAAATTGTTGGCCGCCACTTTTTTGGGATTGACCACCAACACTTGGGGCACAGCCGCCACCAAAATGAGCGGCACCAAATCGCGCTCCAAGTCGTAGTCCAACTTGGGGTACATGCTGGGTGCAATGGTGTGATGCACAGCACCCATGAAATAGTTGTAGCCATCTGGAGTCGACCTAGCGGCCACACCAGCACCTACAGTACCGCCTGCACCGCCTTTATTGTCAATGATAATTTGCTTGCTGGTGAGTTTGGCAAAAACTGCGGCCAAAGGTCTGGCGAAGGCATCAGTGCCGCCACCCGCAGGGAACGGCACAATCATGTTGACCGGCTTGGTGGGCCAATTGGCTTGAGCCCAAGCCGGTAAAGCGGCAGCCAAGGATGCACCAGCCGCCCATTGCAAAAGGTCACGGCGTTGAAATTGCTTATTGATATGTTGCATTTTTGTCTCCTTCATTCATTTTGAAAAACTCAAGAATTGACGATCAAACTCCAACTCTTCATCCAACTTGGCGAGGCTTGTTAACCGCCAAGTACAAGAAAATACCCGCCAAAATCATGGGTACGCACAACCACTGTCCCATACTCATCCCCAAAGACAAAAGCCCCAGGTGTGCGTCGGGTTCACGGAAAAATTCCGCCACAAATCTGAAAAAGCCATAGCCCATCAAAAATACGGCTGACACTTGACCAAGCGGTCTGTCTTTTCTGGCAAAAACCCAGAGTATGACAAACAACAGCAAGCCTTCCAGCAAGAACTGATAAAGCTGAGAGGGGTGCCGCGAAAAATCGCCTGCTCCTCTGAATACCATGCCCCAAGGTAAGTCAGGGTCTGCCTGGCGGCCCCAAAGTTCACCGTTGATGAAATTGCCAATGCGGCCAGTAGCCAATCCCGTAGGCACGCACGGGGCTACAAAGTCCATCACCTGAAAAAATGGTCGGTGCCGGGTTTTGGCAAACCACCACATGGCCGCCATGACGCCCAACAAGCCCCCATGGAAACTCATGCCGCCTTGCCAAACATAGGCCACCTCCCAAGGATGCAACAAATAGTAGCCCGGCTGATAAAACAGGCAATAACCAATGCGGCCTCCCAGAACCACACCCAGCACGCCCGCAAACAAAATATCCTCCACGTCCCGAACTTGCCAATGGCTTAAGCGTGAAAAAGGCGGATGTTTGAGTCTTTGCGTCGCCAAAAAGAAAAACAGCGCAAAAGCAGCCAAATAGGTCAAGCCGTACCAGTGCACAGCGAGGGGCCCTAATTGCAATGCAACGGGGTCAATTTGGGGGTGATTCAGCATGAGCCCGATTGTGCCTTGTTGCTGGCCTTGTTGGACATCGTGAAACCCCTCAGTTTGGGGAAGCCTATTCAAGCCCGAACAAGGATCCGAAGTCTTGGGTGTCCCTTAGAATAAAGACCAAACAGAAAAAATAGGCTTGTTATGAGCCTAAAAGCCCTTCAACCACCCAAAAAAATAGCCCCACACCATGAGCGACAAGATCATCCCCATTACCCCCGCCAGCCCCAGCAATCGCCGAAGTGCCAACATCACACAAGGCAAATCCAGAGCCCCCAACCGCTCTATGTATTACGCCATGGGCTACGAAGAAGGTGACTTTGTCAAACCCATGGTGGGCGTGGCCAACGGTCACAGCACCATCACCCCTTGCAACAGCGGTTTGCAAAAGTTGGCCGATGCTGCTGTAGCGGGCATTGAAGAGGCCGGTGGCAACGCCCAAATCTTTGGCACCCCCACCATTTCAGATGGCATGGCCATGGGCACCGAAGGCATGAAGTACTCCCTGATCAGCCGCGAGGTAATTTCTGACTGCATTGAGACCTGCGTGCAAGGCCAATGGATGGACGGCGTGTTGGTGGTGGGCGGTTGCGACAAAAACATGCCCGGCGGCATGATGGGCATCTTGCGCGCCAATGTACCTGCCATCTATGTTTACGGCGGTACGATTCTGCCGGGCCGCTACCAAGGCAAAGACCTCAACATCGTCAGCGTGTTTGAAGCCGTGGGCCAAAACGCTGCCGGTAATTTGAGCGACTTCGATTTGAAAGAAATTGAAAAGCGCGCTATTCCTGGCACGGGTTCATGCGGCGGCATGTACACCGCCAACACCATGTCTTCTGCTTTTGAAGCGCTGGGCATGTCTTTGCCCTACTCTTCCACCATGGCCAACCCCCATGACGAAACCAAAAACTCGGCCAAAGAATCGGCCAAGGTTTTGCTCGAGGCCATCAAGAAGGACTTGAAGCCCCGCGACATCGTTACCAAAGAAGCCATTGAAAACGCCGTCGCCGTGATCATGGCGACTGGTGGCTCTACCAATGCCGTGCTGCACTTCTTGGCCATTGCCCACACCGCCGGTGTTGAGTGGACCATTGACGATTTTGAGCGCATGCGCAAGAAAATTCCCGTGATTTGCGACTTGAAGCCCAGCGGTCAGTATTTGGCTGTTGATTTGCACCGTGCTGGCGGCATTCCACAAGTCATGAAGGTCTTGTTGAAGGCTGGTTTGCTGCACGGCGATTGCATGACCATCACCGGCAAAACCGTGGCTGAAAACTTGAAAGACATTCCAGACTCACCGCGCGCCGACCAAGACGTCATTCGCACCATCGACAAGCCCATGTACACAGAAGGCCATTTGGCTATTTTGAAAGGCAACTTGTCTCCCGAAGGTGCTGTGGCCAAAATCACCGGCTTGAAAAATCCCGTCATTACAGGCCCTGCTCGCGTATTCAACGACGAGCAATCGGCTTTGCAAGCCATTTTGGACGGCAAGATAAAAGCTGGCGACGTCATGGTTTTGCGTTACCTTGGCCCCAAAGGTGGCCCAGGCATGCCCGAAATGTTGGCCCCTACTGGCGCGCTCATTGGCGCGGGCTTGGGTGAGAGCGTGGGCCTCATTACCGATGGCCGCTTCTCTGGCGGCACATGGGGCATGGTAGTGGGTCATGTGGCCCCCGAAGCCGCTGCGGGCGGCACCATTGCCCTTGTGCACGAGGGTGACTCCATCACCATCGATGCGCACAAACTGGTTCTGGCTTTGAACGTGCCCGACGAAGAAATTGCCAAACGCCGTGCCGCTTGGACCGCGCCTGCACCCCGATATCACCGAGGTGTTCAGGCCAAGTTTGCCTTCAATGCCTCCAGCGCCAGCAAGGGTGCTGTGCTGGATTTGTATTGATCTAAAAAGCTCGAAAAGCTCTTCTCGAGCTTTTCAAAATCAGAGGCCAATGGCGGCAATGCCCGCCTTGGCAATCTGAGCATCCTCGGTGGACTTGACGCCACTCACGCCCACGGCGCCAATGCACGTGCCATCTTTCAAGATGGGGACGCCGCCTTCCAGCATGCCTTCAATGTAGGGGGCTGACAAGAATGAGTATCGTCCGCCATTGATCACATCTTCGTAAATTTTGCTTTCACGGCGTCCCATGGCAGAGGTTTTGGCCTTGGCTGGCGCAATGTGTGAGGAGATGGGGGGCGCGCCATCCAAGCGTTGGAAATGCAACAAATGGCCACCCGCATCCACAATGGCAATGCTCACAGCCCAGTTGTTTTTTTCGGCCTCTGCTTGTGCGGCAGCGGCAATGGTTTGAACGTCTGATAATTCGAGGATAGATTGGGTTTTCATGATGTCTAAGATTTCAATAACTCGGGTTTAAAAACTGACCAATTAGCATACCCCAGTCGGGTCGTCAGATTGGTTTCTGGATAGGTAGCAGACAAAAGACCCTGAAATCTTTGGCAAATTGGGCATTTGGCCAGACAAGCTCTACAATTTGCCAACCCGATACAGGGTCATTTATCAGGAGTTCACAAATGAGCGATCTTCAAAACATCGAACAACCCAGCTGGGGCGGCACAGTCAGCACGCCCGCTGAACGCAACAAGGTCATGCGCAACACCTACATGTTGTTGGCCTTAAGCCTCTTGCCCACCGTCTTGGGGGCCTGGATCGGTGTGACAACGGGCATTACACAGTCCATGGGTGGCGGCTTAGGCCTGCTCGTTTTCTTCGGTGGCGCCATTGGTTTCATGTTCGCCATTGAGAAAACCAAACACTCCTCCACTGGCGTGTTGGTTTTGCTGGCCTTCACCTTCTTCATGGGCCTCATGCTGTCACGCATGATTGCCATGGTTTTGGGCTTCAAAAATGGCGCCGACCTCATCATGACAGCCTTCGCAGGCACAGCGGGTGTGTTCGCAGTCATGTCCACCCTGGCAAGTGTCATCAAGCGCGACTTGTCTGGCATGGGCAAGTGGTTGTTTGTGGGCGCCTTGGTTCTCATGGTGGGCGGTATCGTCAACGTCTTCGTGGGCTCTACAGCCGGCATGATGGCTTTGTCTGTGGCTGCCATTGGCATCTTCAGCGCTTACATGCTTTATGACTTGAAGCAAATTTTGGATGGCGGTGAAACCAACTACATCAGCGCCACCCTCATGCTTTACATGGACTTGTTCAACGTGTTCCAAAGCCTGTTGGCCTTGCTTGGCCTTTGGGGTGGTGAGCGCGACTAAGCGTCGCATAGCACTGATTGAACGCCGCCTACTGGTGTGGGCACTTCATCCAAGCACCTGAGTTCTAAAGAGCTCAGGTGCTTTTTTCATAGCCGTTCAAAAACCGCCATGCTTTCGACGTGGGCGGTGTGCGCAAACATATTCACCACGCCGGCACTGAGACATCTGTAGCCCGCTCTGTGAACCAAGAGGCCGGCATCTCGCGCCAAGGTAGCGGGGTTGCAACTGACGTAAACAATGCGTTTTGGAAATTGCCAAGCGCCTCTGAGCTCTGCATTTTCATGCAGTTCTGCCAAAGACTTGGCCAAAGCGAATGCGCCTTCGCGTGGTGGATCGATGAGCCACTTGTCTGCAATGCCATCTGCCATGAGCATTTCGGGCGTCATCTCAAACAAATTGCGCGCAATGAAGGTGGTGGGTGCCAAGGGCTTGGTCTGGCCACGCAGCCCTTGGTTGCGGGCCAAATTCTCGAGGGAGCGGGCCACCAATGTCTCAGAGCCTTCAATGCCCACCACTTCTTTGGCCGTGGTGGCAATGGGCAAAGTGAAATTGCCCAAGCCGCAAAACCAATCGATCACCCGCTCATGCGCTTCGGGCTTGAGCAAACGCAAAGCCCGCGTCACCAACACGCGATTGATGTGCGGATTGACTTGCGTGAAATCGGTCGGCTTGAAAGGCATGTGCACACCAAAGTCGGGCAAGTCATAAGACAGCTCGGGGCCGCCTTCGTCCATGAGCTTGACCGTGTCGGGGCCTTTGATTTGCAACCACCACTGCACGGCATGCAGCTTTGCAAAAGCGCGCAGTCGATCTTGATCTGCTTGGCTCAAGGGTTCTAAATGACGTAACACCAGAGCCGTGACAGTGTCGCCTTGCGCCAATTCAATTTGCGGAATGGTCTCGCGGGCATCCATGCCAAAAATCAATTCGCGAAGAGGCATCAACATGGCGCTGATGTTGGGCGGCAGAACTCGGCAAATTTTGATGTCAGCCACATAGCGGCTCTTGCGCTCGTGAAAGCCAATAAGCACTTCGCCTTTTTTGTGAACATAGCGCACCGACATGCGGGCGCGATAACGATAGCCCCAACTCGGCCCCTCCATGGGCCGCAACAAATTCTCAGGTTTGACTTTGCCCAAATGCCACAAGTTGTCTTCGAGCACGCGTTGCTTGATGGCCACCTGTGCACTGGCTTCAAGGTGTTGCATTTTGCAACCGCCACACGCCCCCGCATGCAAACCAAAATGCGGACAACCCGGCTTCACCCGTTGCGAAGATTCTCGGTGAACCGCCGTGACCACGCCGGCTTCCCAGTTGTTCTTCTTGCGATGCACATTGACTGAGACCTGCTCAAAGGGCAAAGCACCTTCTACAAAAACCACCTTGCCGTCTGGCCTTCTGGCAATGCCTTGTGCCTCCATGTCGAGGGCATCGATGTGCAGCCAGCCCGTGGGTAAATCAGAACGTCCAAAAATAATTTCTTGTGTCTGCTCTTCTCGTGTGGTGTCGCTCTGTTTGCTCATGGGCGGGCTGGTAACAGTTTGGCAGGGTCGACGGGTTTGCCTTGCCTGCGAATTTCAAAGTGCAACTTGACCCGGTCGGCGTCCGAGCTGCCCATTTCGGCAATGCGCTGGCCTTTGGTCACTGCTTGGTCTTCTTTGACCAACAGGGCTTGGTTGTGCGCATAGGCCGTGAGGAAGGTGTTGTTGTGCTTGATGATGACCAAGTTGCCATAACCTCTTAAGCCTGAACCGGCATAGACCACTTTGCCATCGGCAGCAGCCAGCACGGGGTCGCCCGCTTTGCCCGCAAAATCGAGACCCTTGTTTTTGGCTTCATCAAAACCAGCCAGGACGGGACCGGGGTGTGGCCAGGCGAAGGCCAGGCCTTCATCATTCAGGTTGGTGGATGATGAAGACGAAGATGAAGGCGCTGATGAAGGTGAATTGGCGTTGGCTGAACTTGGTACTGCCGCCGTATTGGCAGGGAGAGTTGTCACACTCCCAGGCGCTTGACTCTGGGCAACAACGGGTTTGCTGGGTCTGTTGGCAGCTGCTTCTTGAATGGGTGGTGCAACACGCAGAACCTGATCGACCTCAATGAGGTTGGGATTCTCAATGCCGTTCCATTTGGCAATATCGCGCCATGATTGGCCATGGTCTAAGGCAATTTTGGTGAGCGTATCGCCAGAACGGACGCTGTAATAGCCTGGCTTGCCAGCGTTTTCTGAACCGGGCAAAGAGGCGCCCATTGAAATGGGGGAGCTGGTGGCCACTGGGGCACTGGCGACTGGCTGATTGCCTATTGGTGCTTTGGTGGCAGGTGCTTTGGCTGCTTGTGACTGCGCATTCTGGTTGGAGCGCGAAGTACTTGGGCCAGCCACCCGATCTTCAACCGGAATAGGCCCCCGCGGCCGGCTTGAGCACGCCGCCAAGACACTGACGGCCAGAACACAGATTAGGGCCAAGCTCTGACGGTTTTTCAACAATGTCATTCAAAATCCTTCAGGAGATACCCGATTTTAGAGGGACAAAATGAACCGCTTCCAAAACGCTTTGTTTGAACCCTTGATCGGTTTTGTCTACCACCATGAGCGCTTGCTGGCCATTGGCCGTGACAGTGGGTGCCACCAAGCGACCACCTACGGCCAATTGATCTAGCCAAGCCTGGGGAAGTGTTTCGCCCCCCGCGGCAGAAATGATGGCGGCATAGGGGGCCCCTTTGGGGTAGCCCAGCATGCCATCGCCAAACAGCAAGTGCACATTGGCCAAACGGAAATGACGCAAGTTGGCGCGGGCTTTTTCATGCAAGCCCTTGAGGCGCTCAATGCTGTACACCTCGGTGGCCACATGGCTCAGTACGGCTGCTTGGTAGCCGCAGCCCGTGCCAATTTCCAGCACACGGCCTAACTTGCCCTCGGCGCCCTCTCGCAGCAGCTCGATCATGCGAGCCACCACATTGGGCTTGGAAATGGTTTGACCCAATCCAATGGGCAGGCTGGTGTCCTCGTAGGCCTGAGTAACCAAGGCGCTTTCGACAAAGCGATGCCGCTCAACACTGCCCATGGCTTGCAGCACCATGGGATCTTTCAAACCTTGGGCAGCCAACTTTTGCACCATGCGCTGACGCACCGCACTGGAATCCAAACCCAAGCCTTGCGAGTTGGCGGTGGCTGGTTTAGACGCAGGCGACTTGACTGAAGGCGCTTTGACCGAAGGCGCCTTGTCTTTGGTTTGAAGCTTGATGGGGAAACCTGGGCGCTGCGCCATCAGCCCTCCCAGTCTTTGAGCTTGGACAAGTTTTGGGCCCAGAAACCCGCATTGTCATGGTCTGTGAGGTCGACCTTCAGGGGCGTGATGGTGACGTGCCCATTTTTGGCGGCATGAAAATCGGTGCCCTCACCATCGTCCATGGCTTCGCCGGCATTGCCGATCCAATACATGGTTTCGCCGCGCGGGCTGAGTTGGGTGATGACGGGCTCTGCGGCATGACGGCGACCCAATCGACACAGCTTGGCGTTTTTCCATTGCGCATTGGCGTTGGGAATGTTGACATTTAATAACCAAGGCGACTTGCCAATGAGTTGGGCCTCTGCAAATTGCGCCACCATGTTTTTGGCAAACTCAGCCGCTTGATCTAAATGAGCCCAACCCTTTTCTGTTTGAGAAAAAGCCAGTGCGGGAATGCCAAACAAATAGCCTTCCATGGCGGCGCCCACGGTACCCGAGTACAGGGTGTCATCGCCCATGTTGGCGCCGTTGTTGATGCCAGACACCACCAAGTCGGGGCGATATCCCAACAGGCCTGTCAGGGCAATGTGCACGCAATCGGCTGGCGTGCCGTTGACATATCGAAAGCCGTTTTCGCCTTGCCTGACATAAAGGGGGGAATGCAGCGTGAGGGCATTGGACTTGGCGCTGTTGTTGTGTTCGGGTGCAACCACTTCCACCTCGGCCACTTGCTTCAGGGCGTGGTAAAGCGCCACAATGCCTTCAGCACGGTAGCCATCGTCGTTGGAAATGAGTATTTTCATGGGTGGGTCCTAGGCCTCAATTGTAGGTCGCTACCGAGACATCCCGATGTCTAGATTGCCCTTTATATTCAATCCATTGAATGATTTTTGAGGAGAATTTCTGTGCACGCTTGGCTTTGCGAAAACCCTGTCGGTGTTGATGCCTTAACCTGGAAAGAATTACCCACGCCCGCACCCCAGGCAGGCCAGGTTTTGATTCGAATTGAAGCCGCCAGTTTGAACTTTCCCGACTTGCTCATCGTTCAAAACAAATACCAAATGAAACCCGACTTGCCCTTCGTGCCAGGCTCGGAATACGCTGGCGTCATTGAAGATGTGGGCGAAGGTGTGACGCACCTCCAAGTGGGCCAATCGGTGGCCTGTTTGTCCGGTACGGGAGGCTTTGGCACTCACACCCTGGCACCCGCCAAATTGTGCATGCCACTGCCACCCGGCTTTCCCGCGGTAGATGCGGCAGCCTTCATCATGATCTATGCCACATCGCACCACGCCCTGATCGATCGGGCGGCTTTGAAAGCGGGCGAAACTGTGCTGGTATTGGGCGCTGCCGGAGGCGTGGGCACGGCGGCCATTCAAATCGCCAAGGCGGCAGGCGCTCGCGTCATTGCAGCCGCCTCCACTGACGAAAAATGTGCCCTGTGCAAATCCTTGGGTGCCGATGAAACCATCAACTACACCACGCAAAACATGCGTGAGGCCTTGAAGGCCATGACTGAAGGCAAAGGGCCTGACGTCATTTATGACCCCGTGGGCGGCGACTTTGCCGAGCCCGCCTTCCGATCCATTGCATGGCGCGGTCGCTACTTGGTGGTTGGCTTTGCCGCAGGCCCCATTCCTGCCCTGCCCTTCAACTTAGCCTTGCTCAAAGGCGCCTCCATTGTGGGCGTGTTCTGGGGCGACTTTTCAAGACGTGAGCCCAAAGCCAACGCCGCCATGATGGCCGAATTGGCCACTTGGTATGCCCAAGGCAAAGTCAAACCTGTGATTGACCGCACCATGCCCATGAGCGAGCTCAAGGCCGCTTATGCCCACATGGGCTCAAGAGGCGTCATGGGCAAGCTGGTGATGGTCAACTGAGTCTTTACTTTTTCTTTTTTAAGGCGGGGTCGTAGCGCTTGATCCAGTCAAAAAACTCGTGGTACCAGATCACGTTATTGGCTGGCTTCAAGATCCAATGGTTTTCATCGGGGTACCAAAGCAAGCGTGCATCGACGCCCTTGGCTTTGAGCGTGTTGTAGTAGGCCAAGCCTTGTGCGTCTGGCACGCGATAGTCCTTGGCTCCATGAATGACCAAGGTGGGTGTTTGCATGCTGGAAGCAAAGGCATGCGGGCTTTGTGAGTGCACCTTCTTCATGTCGTTCCAATACCAGCCGCCCAACTCTTGCGCATGCCAACCATAAGCATCGTCAGAGAACATGCCCACCCAGTCATAGCAGCCTGCGTGGCAAACATATGCCTGATAACGACCTGGCTTCACATGCGCATTCATCCATGCCACCATGTAGCCGCCATAACTTCCGCCGGTGGCAAACACGCGGTCTTTGGCAATCCAAGATTTTTTGCGCAGCCAATCGGTACAGGCTTCCATGTCTTGCAATTCCAAATCACCCCATTTGTGCGTGATGGCATCGAGAAACTTCAAACCAAAACCAGACGAGCCGTGATAGTTGACGTTGGCCACCACATAGCCTTGTGCGGCAAACACGTGGTAGTTCCAGCGCCAATGCCAGACATCACCAGGTCCGGTGTGAGGTCCGCCATGAATGGTATGAAGCAAGGGGTATTTTTGGGTTGGATCAAAGCCAGGTGGGTAATGCAACCAGACCTGCACATCGTCCCCTTGGGCGCCTTTGAACCAGTTCTCTTCGGTGCGGCCTAAAGCAACGTCCTTGAGCAAATCGTCATTGAAATGTTCAATGCGCATGGGCTCTGCGGACAAAGAGCGCCCCGACTCGTCCACTTTGGCAACCTGAATACGGCCAGGATGAACAGCTTTATCCATGAGCGTGACCAATTGGCCAGCCGCTTCATCAAAGGCGTGCACCGTTCCGCCCTCACTGATGACCGTGGGTTGTGATGCCGCAATGTCGAAGCGCCATACGTGTTGACGCCCTTTGTCCTCTGCCTTGCAGATCAAGGCCGTGGCGTCTTCGCTCCACTTGAGTGGCATTTGAGGTTCGCGGTCCCATTTGGCGCTGATGGTTTTCCAAGGCGTTACTGACTTGCTAGATTTGGACTTGGTTGGCTTGTTAAATTCAAGCAAAGCCAAGTGATTGGGCTGCGTGTGTTTGAGGGCTTGGTGAGAGGCCAAAAAAGCCAATTGATCGCCAGTGGGGCTGTAGGCTGGCCCTGAAAGGTCCCAAGCTCGGTCTTTGACCAAGTCTCGAATGGCAAGCACTTTGTCACCCTTCAACTGAATTTCAGCCAAGGCCATGCGAGGCGCTGCATTCTGTGCCTGGTCGGGGTCGTAGACGAAAGTGATTTTTTGGCCATCGGGAGAGATGTCAAACTCATTGGCGCTGGGATCGCGGCGCGGCAACTCGAAGTGGGTACCTGCAAGCAAATCCACCACACGGCCGCTGGCCAAATTCAAAATACACAAGTGAGGGACACGGCCCATGGGTAAGTTGTGGTCCCAGTGCCTGTACACCGCATCTTCTGTGGCATATGCACTGTCTTTGCGGGCTTTGGTTTCTTTGAGTTTGTCGGCTTGTGATTGCACGCCCCTGAGCTGAGGCCAGGCCCAGGTAATGAACGCAATGCGTTGGCCATCTGGAAACCATTTGAAATCGACGACGCCTGTTGGCACCTCACCTGCCCGCTTGGCTTCACCGCCATCGGGTGGAATGAGGTAGAGCTGTGGCTCATCGTCCTTCTTGCCGTTTTGCTCTCGCTTGGCCACAAAAGCCACCCAATCGCCTTGGGGTGAAAACTGAGGACGGCCGTCTTTGTCGCCACATTGCGTCAGTTGTCTGGGCTCACCGCCTAAAGTGGAGAGCAACCAAATGGCGCTTTGAATGTTGTTTTCCTTGACGGAGGGTTGTGCCACAGCACACACCACTTGTGCGCCATCTGGGCTGATGCTTGGAGCACCCAAGCGTTGAAGTTGCCACATCAACTCAACAGTGAGTTGTTTTTGAGATTTTTTAGAAGTGGATGTGGGAGTAGACGTGGGTTTGGATTTGGGTTTCAGTGCAGCCATCTCTAGCAGGTCCTTCATTGCAGGGTTCAGAATTCTTGCGCCACCAGTTTATCAATGGCTTCAGCCAATTCAAAGTCTTTGTTTGTCAAACCTTTGGCGTCGTGCGTCCACAATTTAATTCGAATGCGGGTGTAAGCCGATGTGATTTCTGGGTGGTGATTTTGGATTTCGGCCAACTCACTCACTTTGACCAACATGGCAATGGCCGTTTTGTAGGTCTCAAACTGCCATTCATTTGAAATACAGGCATCAGAAAAATCACAGGTCCACTGAGGGATGCTTTTCATGCGGACTTCAATTTGCGCCTGATTGAAACGTTCATGGGCCATTCGATTAAATCCATCCAATCTTAAACATGGAGGCTTGCTTGGAGCCTTGTTTCAACAGTATTGCAAAGCGATTCGTTTTGCGAAACCTGAGGCAAAAGCGTATTCAGCATTTTGCGAACTTGAAGCAAACGAGGGTCACCATCCTGAGCATCGTCGGTGGTGTCGTTGATGCAAAAAAAATCTAACTTGCCAAACAGTTTTTGCAAGTGCTGGAGCGATGGAGACTCTAAGGTTTTGTCCGTTGCAATGTACACGTGGGAGTGGTCAATGGTTTTGGCCAAACCATGTGCCAAAGACCATCGCAATACAAAGTCAGAAATGATGGTGGGCTTGTTCCACGTGCGAAAAACGGTTGACCTCACCCGCTCAAACAACTCAGGCGCTTCACTTTCAATTTCTTGCATCACCGACTTCAGCATAGGTCTGGGAGAGTGTGAGAAAGTTCGGGGCGTGTGCTGATAGCTTGGGTCTATGGGTCGGGTGCTTTGGTTAGTTTCCAGCCATTGCTTGGATAGACGGCTGGCATTCTCAAGGGATGTAGAGTCGGCTTGCAACTGATTGCCCTTCACCTCGGGTTCATCAGACCACGAAACGTAAAAGCCTTTGTCAAAAAACCAGTTTTCCAAACAGACCGGCGCACCAAAAAACACATCGTCATTGAAATAAAAATAGCGTTCAGACAAACCAGGAATGTGATGGATGTACGACTCGATGTTGCCTGAATCAAATGTCGGCAAAGCCGAACTCGGAATCAGCTCGCGATGATCCACCAGGGTCACTTGGTCTGAAGCTTGATACCAATCGGGTACTTGACCATCGGTCACAATGTAGATGTGACCGTGATCGGGGAAAAACTTCTCAAGCGCTCGCAAGCTGAAGCGCAACTCTTCGTTGTCGCGATATCGTCCTTCAACATTGCCAAACTTGGCAAAGCTTGAGTTACTCGGCGCCCCTAATTCTTGCGCACATTGATCGCGTTTGGCACGCCACTCAGCATCGTTGCCATTGACCCAAAGGTAAACGATGTCAATCGCAGTGCTGGCGTGTTCTGATGGTGAGTGCAAAATGAAAAGTTAGGTCACAAAAAAGGCATTAAACCATTTTTTAAAAAGAAAAAGGGTTTGCAAAATTTTGCAAACCCTTGAATGAGTGGGGTGGCTGATGGGGCTCGAACCCACGACAACAGGAATCACAATCCTGGACTCTACCAACTGAGCTACAGCCACCGTAGAAGCGGAATTATAGCCGAATCTATTTCGGCATCAGGCGCCCTGCGCCTCAGACTTAGGCTTGGCCGCACTGGGCTTAGGCACCAGAATTTCGGCCTTCAGCTTGGTTTTCAATTGGGCAATGTAGGCCTGCGTTTCTGCAGTGCCCCAAAGTTGCGTAAATTGTTGCTGTGCTTGGGCCATGAGCGCTTTGTTTTCTGGCTCTGGTGGAAAGACCTTGGTCACACGCACCACCGCAAAGCCCTGAGCGCCCAAATCAACGCCACTGACTGAAGGCAAATTGTTGGGGTCGGCGCGCAATGCAGCTTCCACCACTTGGGGCAATTGCCTTTGTGTATTTTCACGAGAAATCACAACGGCATTGGGCAGTGCATCGGAGCCGGTTTTGGCCTTGAGTGCAGCCAAGCGTTGCTCGCCCTGAGCCTTGGCCAATTCAGCCGCTTTCTCTTGGGTGAAGGCGCGCTTCACAAATTCTTTGACCTCGGCGAAGGGCAATGTGGCAGCAGGTTGGTGCTTGACCACCCGCGCAGAAACCAAAGTGCTTGGAGCGACTTCAATGGCTTCCGTGTTGCGCTGCTTTTGCAAAGACGCTTCATTGAACAAGGCTTGCAACAACGCAGGGTTGTTCAAGATGCCCTTGGCCTGCGCTGGGTTGGTAGGCTGCCGTGGAACTTGATTGGCTTTCTGAATGGTCAGCTTGAGCTTTTCAGCCACGGGCTTCAAGCTGTCGGACTGTTCATAAACCATGTTGGAAAAGGTTTCTGCCAATTCTGCGTACTTGCGCTGGGCTTGTTGCTTTTTCAAGTCGGCCTCTAAGGAGGGGCGCAGGGACTCAAAGCTTTGAGCCTTGGGAGCTTTGATGTCGGTGAGTTGAATGATGTGATAGCCAAATTCAGACTCGACCAAGTCGCTGATGTCTGACTTTTTCATGCTGAAGGCAGCATCTTCAAAAACCTTGACCATGGAACCACGCGCAAAGAAATCCAAGTCGCCCCCCCTCACGGCAGAGCCAGGGTCTTGTGAGTTTTTACGTGCCACATCGGCAAAACTGGCAGGCTTTGCCTTAACCACTTTGAGCAATTCTTCGGCCTTGGCACGTGCTGCCTTTTTTTCTGCCTCGGGGGCATCTTTGGCCGCCGTGATCAAAATGTGACTGGCGCGTCGCTCTTCCTTGCTAGACAAACGCTGCAAGTTTTGTTCATAGTAAGACTTTAGGTCTTGTTCATTGAGCGTGATGGATTGACGCAAGGTTTCAATATCCAGAACAATGTATTCAATGTCGGCCATTTCCATGGACTGGTATTTGCCTTTGTTTTTGTCGTAGTAGGCTTGCAGATCTGCATCGGAGGCGGAAACTTTGTTGAAAAAATCGGCAGCAGGGAAATTAAGAATTTGAACTTCTCGGCGCTGCATGAACGCATTCAAGGCGGTTTGCGTTTGGGCAGAGGTTGCATAAGCAGAGGCTTGTACACCTTGAATCACTTGTCGGTTAGACAAATCTGCGCGCACTTGCATTTCAAACATTTCGGGCGTCATGCCCTGCGATGCGACCAACTGCTTGTAACGCTCCATGTCAAGCTTGCCATCAGGGGTGCGCAATGAAGCAATGGCAGGGCTTTGCTGAAGTTCTTTGGCCAGACGTTGGTCGCTGGCAACCAAATGCATTTTTTGTGCTGCAGCTGCAATGACCTTGTCGCGCACCATTTTCTCGAGCGTGGCGTATTTGGCCTCAGGGGTGTCAAACAGCTTCACATCGAGGGTGGGCATAGATGCTCGAATGCGGTCAACCTCGCTTTTGTGCGCGGCATCCCAATCGGTTTGATTGATTTTTTGACCGTCAACTTTGGCGACAACCATGCCTTTGTCGTCGAAACGACTGTAGCCTTCAAGACCAAACAAAACAAAGGAAGGAATGATGAGCAAGAACAACAAGCCCATCATGATCTTGGTGTTATTGCGGACAAAATCAAACATGTGAGAACTCTCTGTGTAGTGGCGCGGTCAATGTCTTGAAAACACAAAAGGCGAACAACCTGTTCGCCTTTGCTTGGGGGTGGTGGGTGATGACGGGGTCGAACCGCCGACCTACGCCTTGTAAGGGCGCCGCTCTACCAACTGAGCTAATCACCCCCCTTAATCAAAGA
>JACCDU011233082.1_pt1 | contig 36301 bp, 69 predicted proteins | sample 7446081 | NCBI WGS metagenome assembly JACCDU01 (sample SAMN15323447, study PRJNA562643) | freshwater metagenome | isolation source: river surface water | place: USA:Blue River Watershed | collected 2017-08-17
ACGGACAAGAGCCTGCAGATCGAAGCCCTCGCGAAGGGCGAGATCGAAAAGGCCAAGACGAAGGCCGACGCCCAGAAGACCCTGGACCGCATCAAGCTCCGCGTGAGCGAGCGGGTCTGCGATCAGGCCGTGTTTGACCGGATGAGTGAGTTGGTTTCCACCCGTTTCCAGGAGGCATGACGATGGCCAGCGGAGTCAATGTGTGCACGTTTGTCGGCAATCTCACCAGGGATGCCGAGGTCAAGATGGTCGGTGAGAACGAGGTCGCCTCGTTCGCCATCGCAGTCAATGGACGCAAGGACGGCGACGTCCTGTTCCTGGACTGCGACTACTGGAGGCCGGGCCAGGTGGCTGAGTACCTGACCCGCGGCAAGACGATCTGCGTGACCGGATCGCTCAAGAGCCGCAGCTACGAGAAGGACGGCCAGAAGCGCACGCACACGGGCCTGCAGGTCCGTGAGGTGACGCTGCTGGGTGGTGCCCGTGAGCGGCAGGAGGAGTCAGCGTTCTAGGGCACTGTGCTGGCATGAGGCCGGCTGGCGAACGGATTACGGCGCTGGGGGCGGGATGCCCCCGGCGCCGCCGCCAAGGAGGAGGGCGACATGAAGGCAAGGGATTACCAGACGGAATGCTGCGAGCGGATTCTCGCGGCCATCGCTCAGGGGGCCAGGTCGATGCTGGCCGTCCTGTTCACTGGGGCTGGCAAGACGCTGGTCTTCAGCCTGCTGGCACGGATGTGCAGCAACAGCAAGGTGCTGGTGATCGCACCGATGCGTGAGCTGGTGTGGCAGTGCGCCACCACCGCCGACAAGATCACCGGAGAGACGTCGCAGCTGGAAATGAGCGACCAGTGGGCGAACTGCTACCGCGGTCGCGTGACCATCGCCAGCCGCCAGACGCTGCTCTCAGGGAAGACGCCGAGATACAAGCGGTTCCTGGGCACTCGCATCATCATCGTTGACGAGGCCCACACACAGTACTCGCCGGCCGTGCTGGCGATGCTGCGGGAGTTCCAGGATCACGGCGGGATCATCATCGGCTTCACGGCCACGCCGTTCCGCATGGACGGTAAGCGACTGATGGACTTCTACGAGACGGTCGCGTTTGAGTACGACCTGAAGCGTGGCATCGAAGACGGGTGGTGCCTGTCTCCGCGGGCCAAGATCGTCCGCGTGGACGGGCTGGACACCAGCCAGGTCAAGGTGACTGGAGGCGACTTCTCCGCGAGCGACCTGGACCTGGTGCTCGGCGCCGCCAGGCCGCTGCACCAGATGTGCCTGATCGTCCAGAAGGAGCGAGTCGGCGCAGCGCTGGCGTTCCTGCCTGGCGTGCGGACGGCCATGTCCCTGGCTGAACTGGCCCGGAACGCATACGGAATGCGGGCTGAGTTCATCGTTGGCGACACTCGCATCCAGTCGGATGACGAGCGGAACCTGATCATCAACCGCTACCGTGCCGGCGAGATCGACCTGCTGTGCAACTGCCAGATCGCCACCATGGGCTTCGATGCCCCGGTGACGAGGACGGTGTTCATGTTCCGTCCGACGAAGAGCCGCGTGCTCTTCAAGCAGGTCATCGGCCGGGCCACGCGGCCTTCTCCTGGCGATGTGGACGGCCGTGAGGAGTTGTCCGCTCCTGGCATGGAGGGCGTTGCGGCAAGGCTCCTGTCCATTGCCAGCGGCGACAAGCCCTGGTTCAAGATAGTGGATATCACCGGCTCCACGGAGGACCACTCCATCGTCACCGCGGTGGACATGTTCGCCAAGGACGACGAGGACAAGGAAGTGATCGCCCGTGCCCGCGGGCGTGCCGCGGATGGAGACGCCGAAGACCCTGGCGACCTCCTGGCCCAGGCGGCGGAAGACGTCCGCACGGCCAAGCTGCTGGAGGAGGGCCTGAAGGCCATGCGTGGCACGGCCACCGGGCGTCTGCATGGCCATGACGTTGAGCTGGCCGGCAAGAAGAAATGCATCAGCGAGTACCGCTGCCCGCTGCGTGGGCGGATGGCGGGTCGGACCATGGGAGAGCTTGACGATGGCTACATCGACTGGGCCCTGCGGCAACCCAACATCAAGGGATGGCAGAAGAACTTCTTCCAGCGTGAGAAGGCGAGGCGACGCGCTTCTGCAGGACACCCTGGATGAGATCGCATCGGTGTTCAGGCTTGACGAGGCTTTCCCGTTTGCTTCTGAAGAGGAGAAAGAGCATGAGCCAAGGCGTTCGTTGTGGACAAGAGTTAAGGATTGGTTCTTTGGGCGTTCCGCTCGCCGTAGCGCCAGACATCTGGCGGCGAGTGTTCGTCAACAGGGAGCCGCCGCGGAAGGTGTGGGAGTCGCTGGAGCTGAGCCCGGACGTCGGCAAGAGGGTGGTGTCGCTGCTGCGGCGGCATCGCCTGCCGAGCCGGGATCGGCTGATAGTCCTGAGTCTTGGATATCCGGAGCGTACCCACGCTGACATCGCTAGTGCGTTCAGGGTCACGGTGGACCAGGTGGCGGACTGCGAGCGGAGGTCATCGGACATCCGCAGGGCAGAGCCGCTGAGCACGGAGTTCTGGGAGGACATCGATGCCAAAGAGATCAGCCCCGCGGAGATCGCCAGGAGGGCAGCGCGGGTCAGGCAAGTCAACATCGACCGGATGGTCCAAGGAGAAGTTCCTGAACGTCCTGTCCAAGGCCCACAAGGCAGAGCACGCGTGGGTGGAGTCGATGCGGACGATCCACGGCCGCGCTGTCGCCGACGGAATCAAACTCGTCCTGCCGGAACACAACCCTCGCAAGGACTTCTGTCCAACCCCGGACGCGGTGGCCGCAGTCGCCATCGAAATCAAGCTCAGAAGCCTTGAGTTCACAGGACCAGACGACTTCCCATATGACACCGTCTTCGTTGATGACGTCACCGGACTCCGCAAGGGCGAGCAGCCATTCGCATGGGTCTACGTGTCCCAGGTCACCGGCAAGTGGGTGTGGCTCTGCTCCATCGACCGCGACGAATCCTGGGAAGAGCGTGTCGTCTATGACGGCATGCGAGGGTTCGCAATGCCAACCCTCGTCGCCCCGTCCAGTTTCCTCCGGCACGCCGATCAGCTGTGCGCCCTGCTGTTCCCAACGTCAGGCCTGCAATGGGTTGACGGAGCGACTGGAGCGTTCGGAGACGAAGGCGACGGAGATGATCGGTGTGATCCGTCGGCTAGAGGCCGAGGTCGCAAGGCTCCGGAAGATTCTGGTTGATTCCTGGGGGGAGGTCCCTGGGGAAGGCTACTACTGCAAGGACACCAAGGAGGTCCATCATGGCCAGCGTTAGGGAGAACATGGTGATGATTCGCAACCCGCGGTTCGACATGCGGCTGTGGATGAACTGCGGGGACGATGATCCTGGGTTCGCCAGAGATCACGCCGCCGTGCAGATGTGGGCCGACGAGCACGCCGAGGTCCTGGCTGAGATGCCGTACGACGACATCTGCACGCTGGTGAGCACCACGTTCCCGCGGACGGCTGCCGTGGAGGTCCTGGACCCGGACACCAAGTGCGGCGTCCTGCTGTATCCGAGCTGGCCATGAACGCCATTGATGCGATGCCTGTCGAACTGTTCTGGGTCATGGTGCTTGGCATCATCCTGGTTGTGTCACTAGTGAGCGAGCGATGAGAGCATCCCTGAACTTCAACCTGCCAGACGATGACTATGAGTTTCAGGCAGCCCTGCTGGGGCAGAAGGCCATATGCGCGTTGTGGGACATCGACCATCGCTGCAGGAGCCTGATCAAGCACGGGGACGCCAGCGACGATTCCGTGCTGCTGGCCGAGCAAATCAGGAGCATGATTCCGGACGCAATGCTGGAGGTCCACCCGTGATCGACATCGTTGAACAACTCCGCGACAGAGCGTACGCCGGCAAGGGAGTGGACGCGCTGTGCGAGCGTGCGGCGGAGGAGATCGAACGGCTGCGTCAAGTTTCGTCGCAGGAAAACCCGTCAGCCTGCCCGCATGTCACCGGGACCGTAACGCAATACTGCACGCTAACGCCGTTCACGCTCACCGACGAGGAGCGGTCTGCCATTGTGTGGTGCGTGGAGATGGCTGCGACGATTGCAACTGAGTGCGACGAGGAGTTGGCCGCGTTGCGCGGCTTGCTTGATCGGCTAGAGTGAGAACGGCTGCATTGAGCAGCCCGAGAAAGGACGTTGATATGACACAGGACGATGCCGGGTCTGCTCCAATGCTTGGTTCTCGGCGGGACACGTTTGAGGCTGCCGTGATGAACTGGATCAGCGAGGCCACCAGCCTGATTCAATGGCGCAGCGACGGCGGGCGACGAATCATGGCCGACGCCTGCGAAAGATGCTGGGCAGCCGCAAAGCCGGACGGCGACATCACTTATCCTGTCGCGCTCACCGACGAGGAACTGGCGGCCGTGAAGCATTTCGCAAAAGAGTTCAAAGGCAAGAACGCCGCAATCTTGCGCGGGCTACTGGAACGGCTAGGCTGAGAACCAGTGTTTATGCAGCAGTCTGCTTCGTAACACGCCAAGGAGGATTCAGGAATGACCGACCTGTTCGCCTGCATGCTGTTGACATTAGGCGTCGCCATTGGCCTGTGCTATCGGTGGCGTCTGATATGAGCGACCCGCTGGACATGTCGCCGTCTTATCGCTCGCTGCTGCCGTCGGCCCTGCGTGAGAGCGCGTCGCAAGCCAGGGCGATTGACAGGTCCGAGCTGCTGCGGCAGGCAGCCGCTGAGATTGAGCGGCTTCACACGGTGATCGATTGCTACGCACACGCTGCCGAAGCTGCGGCGAGCGAGATCAACCAGTTGAGGAACAATGACGGCCCTGCTGCAGCTTGATCCGCCGATCTGGGTGGCGACGCCAATGGGAGAAGGCTTCGCCCTGATCGTTATCGACTACGGACCGCACCTGAATAGCGTGTGGGTAGTGCAGCACTTCGCCGACGGCCAGGTGGTGCATGTCGATTCGGCCGAAGTGCGCGTCATGGGCAACGAGATGTATGACATTCCGCACCCCAAGGTGCCAGTAGAAAGGTGCATATGACTACTGAGTCGCTGATAGTAACACTGCTGAAGTGCTACAACGATCCATTTGCCACCGACCATGACCCTCGCAGCCTCCTGAAGATTGCGGCCGGCGCACTGGGAGACGCCCAGTTTCGCATCCGCGAGCTTGAGGACCTGCTTGCCGAGCAGAAGGCCCAGGTGGCCTCTTTGCGGGCGAGAGTGTGTGAGTTGGAGAGTTCGGTTGCGTGACACGCGCACCGTGATACAGGAGTGTCCGAGGCGGTTCATTTTCTCGCAGCACCCGCCGACTGGTAACCAAAAGCGCGAGCATAAACAAGCGCCTGCCCTATCGCAGGAGCGGCTAGTCCGCACAAGGCAGTCCACCGGCTGACGAAGGTCCAGCTCCACCCCCGGCGGGAGCTGGCAATGAGGTAAACGATAAGCGGCCCGGTGGCCCGTGACGCTGCGGCGTCGGTGAGGGGTCCCTACCTCTCATTTAAGCCGGGCTGCGCAAACAGGAGGAAAATCGCATGGATTGCGGCACTTTTACGTTCGGCAAGCACAGGGGGCTTCCGTCATGCGACGTACCGATGAAGTACCTGGAGTGGGCAATGGAGACTATGGCAAGCCCGCATCAGTGCGTCATTGACGAGCTTCGCCGCAGGGCCTCCTGTGCGGGCTCCAGAGACGCGATTGCGGCGCAGGCGGCTATAGGGGCCTTTGACTTCAAGCGGGCTCGCAGCGCCCCGGTAATGGACCGTGCTGCAAGGCCAGCGAAGGTTGCCCATGCCGGTGAGCTTGTAGGCGAGGCGTTCCATAAGAACCGCGGAGAGTGGCTGGCGATGGGTGGCGACCCACGTTCATGCCCGTTTGACTGCTGATGGCGAGGATGACGAAGGCCGAGCAGGCCGCACTGGAAGCGTGGGTGCAGCTACATCGCTGCTGTGCCGTTTGCTGGTGGCCAGAGTCAGACGGCCGCAGACGTTTGGAAGTCCATCATCTTCAGCAGGGCGCTGGCAGGAAGCATGACATCAGGAACTTCCTCCGACTGTGCTCGCGATGCCATGACGTTTTGCACAACGGACGAATAGCTGGTAACTTCCCGGAACTGTACAAGCGTACAATGCTGTGGGCGAAGCAGCAGTGCGATCCGGAGAACTACGATCCGGCGTACCTTGCCTCGCTACGGCACAAGAAACACCTTGGGTACGAGCCTGAAGAGCCGCACGCGTTCTACCTCACGGAGAGGCAGACGAACCTGGACTGGGCAAGGAAGCCATGATCTCCATCCGCAACGACGATGACTGGGCCCTGGAGGATGAGAACCCTGACGCCCTGCTGGCGGACGGGTTTGAGGATGCCGTCATCGGCCGCACCGCGAACCATCACCACCCGGTGGTCGCAGTGTACGACCTGGCCAAGTGCGTCCAGATTCTCGTTGACTCCGGCATGACCGACGAGGAGGCGGAGGAGTACCTGGACTTTAACGTCCTGGGCGCCTACGTGGGAGACAACGGCCCCCTGTTTGTGAGGCTGAAATGAGCCGCAGCCAGCGGGAGAAGGGCAAGCGAGGCGAGCGGGACGCGGCCAAGGCGATTACTGCGGCCCTGCGGCTGGCGAATCCGGCCAGGCGTGGCGTCCAGTTTCAGGGCGGGAAGGACTCCGCGGATATCCGCGTGGACATTGAGGGCATTCACTGGGAGGTCAAGTTTGTGGAGCGGGAGTCGGTCCGGGCCTGGATGAAACAGGCATCCGACGACGCCGGGGATGCCATCCCGGTAGTGCTCCACCGGAAGAGTCGGTCGCCATGGCTGGTGACCCTGCCGGCGGAGCGCCTGTATGAGTTCGTCCTGCGACTGGAGACGGCTGTTGCTCAAGCGGTTTCGGAGGTGGGCTCAGAGGAAGTTCCCGGTTCCGTTCCCGCTGAGGTGCTACCTGAGGGACCCCAAAAGCATGCCTGACATGCTGGGTTACTTCTGCTTTGACGAAGACGAAAACAGAGGAGTGATCTGCATCGCCAACACGTGCGGCGCAGATAGTTTCATTGACACCTGCTGCGAGGAGTGGGCACATGCCAGAACTGCGTACCTTTGCACCGACGACGAGGACCCTCACACAGCCAGTTTCTGGGCTGAGTATGGACGAATCGTCTCAGCCTCAAGAGACGTCCACTGGTGACCCGTACCGGGAGCTGTGCGACGAGCTGTACCGGCTGCTGACCAGGAAGAGGACATACTACGGATGCGGCGAGGACTGCCTGGAAAACGCCCTTGGCGTGGAGCAGGACGGCATCGAAGCCTGGCGCTACCAGGCGGCCCGCATCGGCGAGAAATCCCGGCGGCTCAGGGGCCCGCTGGAGACAATTACTAGGGATAAGACCCTGATGGACATTGCCGGCCACGCCATTGTGGCCATTGCCTGCGAGAGGAGAAAGCATGGTCGATAAGTTCGTCGTTGTCCGGTGGCTGCTCCAGAACGTGGGGGTGCTGCGGGAGATTTCCGCCATCGTCTCCAAGTGGAACGACGCCGCCGGCCTGGCCGAGAAGCTGGAGATCGTCTACCAGGTCGCCAAGGCCCTGCTGCCGATCATCGAATCGTTCCCGCTGTTCCAGGCTCAGGCCCAGGCGATCACGGAGCAGGAGGCCCAGGAGGACCTGGCCAAAATCCAGAGCCTGGGGATTGCCCTGCCAATCCTGCTGAACGTGGTGGCCCCCATCGTCACCTCACTCATCCGCGTCCTGATCTCCAGGGATGAGTGATGCTCGCTCACCTGCCGCCGTACCGCGTTGAGGCAGTCGCACAGGCCCTCCCCTCCTCAGGCCTGGACTGGTCTATCTCCGCGTACGGTCTGCCGGCCCTCTGGAGTCGTCACCAGGGGGCCGGCGTGCGGGTGGGCGTGCTGGATACCGGCGTGGACGACAGCCACCCGGCGCTCCAGGGCGTGGTCAAGCTGCACCGGAACTTCACCAAGGACTGCTCTGCGACGGACACCAACGGTCACGGTACTCACGTGGCTGGAGTCATCGCTGCCCGCGGGCCCATGACTGGGGTAGCCCCGCAGGCCGAGATCGTCAGCCTCAAGGTGCTGAACAACAACGGCTCCGGGTCGCTGGAGTCCGTTGCCAGAGCAATCCTGTTCGCCATCGAAGCGAAGTGCGACATCATTGTCATGAGCCTTGGGTCGATTGTCCGCACCGCCGACCTGACGGACGCGGTCAAGACGGCAGACGCGGCAGGCGTTGTCTGTGTCTGCGCCGCAGGCAATGACGGCGGACGCGTTTCCTACCCGGCCGCATACGAGCAGGCCATCGCCGTCGGCGCCGCCGGCCGGCATGGCGGGGTGTGCGAGTTCTCTAGCCGCGGGAGGGAGATCGACGTCGTCGCCCCCGGTGAGGAGATCACATCCTGCTGGCTGGGAGGAGGGTACGCCACGCTCTCCGGCACCAGCATGGCGGCGCCGTTTGTGGCCGGCGTGCTGGCGTTGGGCTGGAACCAGATGCCTCCCCCTCGCAACGGGTCGAAGGCGCACGCCCTGGTCAAGAACACCTCGGCTGATGCAGGTGCCCCAGGGCATGACCACCTGTACGGCTGGGGTCTTATCAACCCCTCAAGCCTCCTGGACGAAAGCGAGAAGCGCATCGTATGACCCAGTACCAGATCGTTGCAGTGTGCGTAGCGGCGTGCGTGGCCCTGAGTTACGCGTGGCCGCTGATCAAGTCGATGACGCCTGCCGTGGTGCTGCAGCACCTGTTCGCGATCATTGCCACGGTGGTCCTGGTGGTGGCGTTCATACCGCCCAAGGACAAATCCGGACCGTCCGGGCCGACGAGCAAGGTGGCTGCGGTCCTTAAGCAGGCCAGCCAGCAGGACAAGGCACGCGTCCGCGCGTACTACACGGCCATGGCGGACGTTGTGTCCCGGGATGACCGCATCATCGCCACGGTTGGCAAGTGGCGGAAGGCGAACGCTGACGCGTTGGATCTTGCGTTCAAGGGGACCGACCTGCCTGGCAAGTATTCCGGCCTGGACGTCGCCATCGATGAGCTGCTGGTCAAGGCCATCGGCAAGGACGATGTGGCGTTGACGGCCGAGCGGCGTGCCGCGCTGGTGGCTGCGCTGAAGGAGGTTGCCGATGCCGCAAGATGAGGACCTGTTCCACAACTCAGACGAGCTGGTCCGGGCGTACGAGGCCGGAGGGTTTGCCGGCTACGTGGCGTCGCCGCGTGACAAGGAAGAGTTCCTGGCCAGCAACCCGGTGCGGCATTTCTCCTCGCCGTCGTCCGGCAAGGGCAAGCGTGCATTGCTCTGGGGTTACGTGCTCAAGTTGGACCCAAAGGCATTCTCTGAGAGGCAAACTGTAGGCGACTGCGTCGGCCACGGAAGCCGGAATGCCAGGGACTGCACGCGTGCTGTATCGCTTTTGGTACACGGCGCCCCGTTCTCCTGGTTCAGGCGGACCGCGACGGAGCCCACGTACGGTGCCCGCGGCCATGGCGGCGAGGGCATGAGCCCAGCCAGGGCCAGCCGGTTTGAGCGTGACGTTGGGTTTCTGCCGCGTGACAACTTCCCGGGCGTGGTGGACCTGACGAACTACGATGGTCAGATCGGAACACGCTGGGGCAGGAACGGTGGCGTCCCGCCGGACGTCCAGACGCTGTGCAACCGGAACAAGGTTGGCACCATCGCCCTGGTCAAGAGCATGGACGACGCCATGGACGCGTTGTTCAACGGGTACGGAATCCATTCCGGGCAGAACGCCGCCTGGAGTGGCAAGCCAAACGGCAAGAACATCCACCCCCGTTCGTCTCCGGGGTGGGCCCATGACATGGCCACGGTTGGGTATGACGATACCCGCACCTTCTGGCCGTTCCGCGTCTGGTTCATAGCCAACAGCTGGGCGGCGTGGAATACGCCTGTGCCGAACTGGCCGGATGACTACCCGCCCCAGGTGCCTGGCATGATCGTCACTGACGATGCCGGGTACGCGGTGTGCGTGGAGGCGGAGGACATCTGGGCGTACTCCGGCGTCCAGGGGTTCCCTCCGAACACACTGCCGGACCTCGGAACCATTGGGAGAATCTGATGTTCTTCGACGCCTACACGCCGGACTACGTGGCCATCATCGCCACCACCTCGGCCATCGTCGCCCAGATGGAAGAGGCCAAGCCCACACCCAAGCCGCCGCTGCCGAACTGCCCGCAGTGCAAGGGCACTGGAAAGGTGAGGACCGGGGACAACCAGAACTGGACGAACTGCCCATGCACGGAGCGAAAGGACGCCTGCCCGGATGGGCAGTGCACCGAAAAGAAGTGATCCGCCTGGCCGCCTACTCAGCGAAGGAGGCCTGGGTCTACCAGTTCCCTCCGGAGGAATGGGCGGACGCCGTCAGGAGGATCATGGCCGACACCCGCAAGGGGAAGCTGCCGGACGAGGCGGCTGGCGGGATGCTGGAGATGATTGCGGAGGGAGTTGAGGATGACTGCTGACCAGATGCTGATCGTAATCACCGTCCTGATCGCCGTGGTCCCCTGGGCCATGTCGATCCACGCCAAGGTGGCGCTCATCGCGCACGCCATGGAGGGCATGCCTGAGTTCGTCAGTAAGACTCAGGCCAGACTGGACCACCATGAGCAAGCGATCCAAGCTCTCCAAGCGGCAGCAGCAACTCGTCACTGAGTACTACGAACTGGTCGCAGTCGCGGCCCATTACTTCGTCCAGAGCCGGCCGGCCTGGCAGCGTGCTGCGCTGATCCCGGACCTGGAGGGCGAGGGATACCTGGCTATGTGCCGGGCTGCCCGCACCTACAACCCAGCTCTCCTCCCCTACCCCAAGAAGTACTTCGCCAGGGCCATCCTCAATGGCATGCTGAAGGCCATACGGAGGCTTACGAGGGCACCCGGCGAGCGGGTGGGCATGGAGGCGGCTGAGGCAGAGACGGGCGTCACGGACGAAATAGACCACCTCAGCGATGCGATCTCAGGCATGCCCGCCAGGGACCGCGAGATGGCTGAGGCAAGGTTCATCGGCAAGGCAAGGATAGTGGACATGAGCGAGCAGTTCTCGCTCAACATACGATCCGCTAGCCTTGCGTCCCGCCGGCTCGCACGTGACGTCGCGGGACGATTGGGTATCCCTGCCGACACGCATTCGCCAGCCCGTGAATCTCCGACACGGAGTACCAAACGCCCCGCTTGTCGGACGGCTTCTTCCCCGGCTTCGTCACCCGCTCCCGCATCAGGGCCCAGGCAATCGCGGAGTAAGACATCCCGGAGGAGTGCATCTCGCACACCCGCTCAGCCAGTCGCCGCTCTGCGTCCAGAGGAACGAACCGCGCCCCCTTCCCCGGGCGGTCACGCTGCCAGCCGAAAGGCCGGTTGCCGCGTGGCAGCCCGTGCTTCCTTAAATAAGAGTGGACCTCGCGTACCCGCTGGCCAATCATCTCCCTCTCAAACTCCGCGAACGAGGCGAGCTGGTGGAAAAACAGGCGGCCGGCAGGCGTCCGCAGGTCGATCCCCAGGTCCAAGATCACGGGGCTGATGCCCTTGTCCAGCCAGGTGTGCACGGTGTCCGTGGCGTCTCGGACGCTGCGGAACACGCGGTCCACCTTGTTGAAGACGATGACATCGCCGGGCTCCAGCGCATCCCACAGCAGCCGGCCCTGCGGCCGATTGCGGAGTGGAATCTTCCCGGTCACATCCTCGTCCACGTAGATCATGGCGAGAGGCATGCCCTCCTTGGCAGCCTGCTCCTTGATGCGTTCGATCTGGTTGTGGACAGAGTTCTCCTGATCGTCAGTGCTGACGCGAACGTATCCCCAGACCTTTGCCATTAGTGCCTCGGTGTGGTGCCGAAGAAGATCAGGACGCCGACGATCACTGCGAAGATGAACTCAGGATGGATCACGCCACACCCCCAGCTTCTTGAGGTGTTCGATGGCGTCCTTGCGACGCTGTTCGATCTCCTGCTGGGACGGAGGAACGTAATCCTCAGGTAGCCACTCGCGGCTCATCACCTTCCACCCGGCCGGGCACGGCATGTCGTCCAGCTTTCCGGCCGTGTTGTCGGTGTAGACCTGGAACTCATAGATCGAAAGCATCATGTCGAACCTGTCGGACAGGTGCGTTTCCTCAAACGGATCACCTGCTGGAACCCACTTGCCGTCTACCTGGTGCACCGGCACGCTGAACTTGCGCAGGTCATAGTTGTCAGGCGCAGACTCCTTGCCGATGATGTATTCCTGATACCTCATGTGCTCCTCCTCTGCTTGGGCAACCACCGAGAGCGACGCAGGAAATCCCTGGCCGCACGCTTCATCTCCTTCGCCACGGACGGGTCATCAGGCCGGATGCTTTTCAGCAGGCTGATGGCCGTCTCGTAGTCCATCGTCCCATGCACGGCGTGCACGGACTCCAGCCACAAGAGCGTGAATCCTGCCAGCACCACGTTTGGCATGGTGCCATCCAGGGTTTCGCTCCGCTGGTACATGCCGACATACAACTCTCGCAGGGTGTCACGCAGCTCGTCGGCTACTTCCATTGACACCTTGTGCATGCAGTCATCCGGTGAGATCGCTGAGAAATCCATAGGCCCTCCGTTCTGTGAAGTTTACCGAGCAACCATCAGTGCGAGTAGACCTGCACCTGCTCCACCGTGTGCAGCAACTGCTGCATCCGGCGAGCGTGGGACAGTTCCTCCTCCGTGTGCTCGCAATCCTCTGCGACAAGGATGGCCTTGGCATCCTCAATGTCCCTCTCCACTACCCTCTGCAGGTAGGCAAACATCTGCGGCGACAGTTCCAGCGTGACCTTAGACGGCAGCATCAACGCCCTCCGTGGTGATGGTGATGGTGAACGTAGCAGGCGCATGCACCGTGACCTTGACGGGCTTGTGCAGGAACGCCGTGTCGAACTCCAACTCGTCGCCCAGCTTCGGCTCCCGCACCTGCACGGGCTTGGCCGCCAGCGTGCGGGACCGCCTCAGGCTGGGCAGCGGAATCCCGTCATCCCGGACCGTGAACGCACGCATGTGCACTGTGGTCACTGGGATGCCGAGTTCCGCCGCCAGCTGAGTGGCCGTCTTGCCCGCCAGGTATGCCTGGTGGTACGCCGAAATGAATGCCGACTTGTCATACCGCTTCGCCATATCAACCTCCTTGCTGTGGGGGGGAGAGAACTCATACCGCCAGAAGAACGCTGCCACACTCCGCGTCAGCCACACCGTGCAGACGCTGCGTACGGCGGGGCAGATCGCCGTACTCCTTGAGAACCTCGGTCACGGAGTTGAAGAAGGACCACAGGGTGGGCTCCTGGAACTCCGGGTGCCGCGGGCTGTCGTACTCGTTGAGCACATCGGCGATGGCCCGGGCCGGGATCGCACCGGCGCGGTACGCCCGCAGCGTCAGGTCATGCAGGTGCGGCAGCCCCTTGACCTCAATGGTCTTGTAGGCTTCGATCCGCTTGTGCTGGTTGCCCCGCTGGTCGATCAGCTTGGCAACCCCCTCGTTGACGAGGCGAGGCAGGCGGTCCAGCACCAACCTGCTGTGCTTGGTCTTGACCACCACCTCGGCGGAGAAGGCCAGGTTGTCACAGACGAACACCCGGGAGCCCAGGCAGAACGACACCGGGAAGCTCTTGTCATGGGAGTTCCGGACGCCGACGACGGTGGCGTAATCGGTGCCGCCGCCGAGCGTGATCACGCCGAACATCCGGGCACCACCAGCGGCGAGGGCGAAGGACGAGTCGGTGATCTCCATGCCGCTGCTGGTGAGCGAGCGTTCGACCATGCGAACGACGTCGCCGTGGGCAACGGGGGTCCAGGTGTGCGTGCCGCCGGGGACGGGAACAGCGTCGATGTCGTTGCGGCCAACCACCGTGCCGCCAGCGTGAACGATCAGGCCAGTCATGAGAACCTCCTAGAAAAAAGAAAACCCAGTCAGCACGCTGCCGACTGGGCAAACCAAGTCAGTGCCGTACCGGCGAGGCTACGGCGATGAATAAACTCAGGCGACCGAAGTCGCCGAAACGTCACTCAGGCACGGGCAAAACCTCAGTTGATGACCAGCATCAGCTTGCCTGCCAGCACCAGAATCAGCCGGACGATCAGCACTACCAGCTCAGCGTCATGCATCAGACCTCCCTTCTGCCCTGCGGATTACATCTAGGTAAGGGTCAGCTCCGCCCTTTACCATCGCGTGAAGGATGCCAGCCATTTCCTTGCAGGCCTCCAGCAACTCAGGTGCCACGGAAACAAGCCGTACGTTGGCCAGCATTTCGTCGTCATCCTCGTCTGCGAACACATTGCATATGTCCCACGTTTGGCCTGCGCCACGCACGGGGAAGTATCGGAACCCCATTCCGGTTCGCTGAGACATGATCCACTCTGCGTCTGCTGCAGCCCATGGCCCTACTGTGTGACTCATCCCTTGCCTCCCTCTGCCTGCACAATGGCAGACATAGCGTCGAAGATAATCCCTGGGTTGGCACCAAACGCCTTGTCCATATCCTGAATCAACCGCTGCATCCTTTTGCACGCCGCCAATAACTGAGGTGCAGCTGCGATAAGGCGGGCGGTTGACTCATAGTCCTCGCCGTCAGCCCATACCTTTGCGACGATGTACCTCTCGCCATTGGGTTGGTCTGCGTAAACAAACCTCACTGTGCTTGGGTCAGCAGGGTAGGCGTCATGCCCGTTGGATGCCGCATACCACTTGCCTTGGATCGCCCCCATCAGTTCCTCCCTTCTGCCTTGGCGATGGCTGCGCGTGCCTCGTCACCAAGGTGCATGTAATCAGGTTCATAGGCAATCGACTCTTCCCAATAGGAGAGCAAGTTCTTCAGTGCAGCAAGCAGTGCCGGCGCCGTCGCCAGTAACCGCCTGCTCTCTCTCTTGTCACGCCCACGCAGAATGCTGGGGTATTCGCTGTCAGGATACGGCATATGCAGCCTCCAGTTTGGCAAGGATGTCACGCAGGTCTTGCAGCAGCGCCAAGTCTCCGCCAACCGTGGGCGTGCCCGTGTGCCGCCACCTTTCCTCTCGCTCTCGCAGGCAATCCATGCGATCCAAGATCATTTGCCGAACGTCTTCAGCCTGGTCGGCAGTCCAGTCAATCGTCGGCATCAGTCGGCCTCCTCGGACGAATCGAACGCGGCAATGGCAACCCAACGCTGGGCTGCCTCCTCCAGCGACATGCGGAAGTAGTTCTCACCTTGCAGGACCATCTTGCGGAGCCTGCTGGCCAGCGATGTGCGGTTGCCGACAGGGTCATCCGCATACTGGAACGGGAAGTCTTCGGCAGTCACGCTGGAGTGGCAATGCTCATCGACTACCTTTTTGAAGTCGGACAGGTCGTAGAACCGGCCGGCATACAGACGCTCGTTGAACTCACGCCCCAACAGGACGACGGCGTCCATGAGATCGCCGTAGCCGTCGTCTCCCCGTTCAAAACTGAAGTTGCACTGGTCGCCACCGGAGTACGCCTTGCTGGCGAAGTCCCGGTAGGAGATAGCGAAATGCACGGCGGCCGGAAGGCCACCGTCCACCGAAGTAACCTTAGCGTTCCGCATGAACTCGTCTGCCGCAGCCTCCGCAACCTTCTCCTGCCGCAACTGCATGGCCTGCAGGACGGTCAGCCGAAACGCGTCCAGCATGGGCCAGAAGTGTGAAGCAGACAGGCTTGGGGTGGTGATGATGAGATGGCGAAACGCCTTGTCGTACTGAGCCCGCGCCTTGCTGAACGCAAGGGCTTCGCCGTTGATGCTGTCAAGGATGCTGATCGTCTTGGTCACTGGTCTGTGCCCTCCCGGAGATCGTTGAAGTGTCCGTTCCGAATCACGCCAGGGCGGCAGGACTCCACCCATACCTTCTCTTCCGACTCATCGTCGCCAGCAAGGTGCCATCGCACGGCTGCTCTCACTGCGTCCGCCAAGCACGCAGCGTTGACAACGTAGTCGTATGGCTTCGCCTGATCCTCGCGTTCACGGCCAGAGAGCGTCACGGTGTACGCACGCGTCTGCAGGTGTGTGTCTTCAGCCATTGCCCCTCCAGGTTCCGCCCGGGCCACGCTGCCCGGACCGTGGTTCGTTCAGGTCGCTTGGGCGGGTGCCCAACACCTTGCCGCACTTACGGCAGGACGTTGCCACCCACCCCGGCCGGCGAGTGGACGGCCGGTCCGTCCACTCATGCCGGCCCCACTCACACGGACTGAGCGGTCTTCTGTCGGACTTCTCGGTCTGTCTCACGGGCCATTGCCTCGCTAACTCGCTTCAGCCACTGGGCACGCGTCTGGGTTGGAGCGTTGGTGGTCAGCCCAATCCAGCGTGTAACCCACTTGCGGAGATCATCTGGCGTTGCGGACTCGCCAAGGTAGATGTCCTCCATGGTTTTGTTCTGGTGCCACATCCGCCACACCCACTCCTCCACGTTGGACTTGGTGATGCTGCCCAGTCCGACCGACATGCTGCCCCAGATCAGCGCAGTCCTGTCGTTACGGTCCTGCTCATCACGCGGGAGAGGCGGGTCGCACTTCGCGGTAGACCAATCAAGACTCATGTGTCCTCCTGTCCAGTGGCCAATAGGTACGCAAACTCCTTCGCATCACGCAGTTTCAGGAACTTCTGGATAGGGTCCATGGTTTCCTTGGTGACCATGAAGATCACCTGCGGAATCCTCTCCGGCGTGGGGCCAGAGAACTTCCAGTCGCTCCATCCCGTGACGCGCCGCCGCCTGTGTCCGGCGATCCTCCATACCCGGTATGGGTGAACGCCTTTTACGCCAAGGTCACGCCAGTCCTTGCCCTTGAAGTTGGCGAAGATGAACTGCTCGTTGGTCACTCGTCGTCCTCGTCCTCAGGGATGCTCCATCCACGCCCCCAGCAGTCGGCGCACGGCTCCGGATACGGAACGTCATGGCCGGCGCTGCCTCCCTGCCCGTCGCAGGACTCGCACGGGAACGCCTCGCAGAGACGCTCACGCAACGCGTCCACCTGTTCTGCCAGATCGTATGCCTCGTCGGTGGTCACTCGTCCTCCTCCCTGTAGGTGATCTGCGGAACGCCATTGATGCAGGTGACGAACGACAGGGCATCGTCAAACGACGGGAAGTCCTGCACGTGGATCGTCGGATTCACGCCGCCAAGGGCGATGACCGAATGCCGCATGTTCATGTACACGCCCCAGAAAACTGGGCCGGCATAGACGTCATGGTTTTCGCGCTCCTCCAGCGACGCCTCCTCGTAGGAATCGAACGCTTCGACCTGGTCCTGCTCGCCACGCGGATCGATCTCCCGCAGGCACGGGCTGATCTCCCACGTGCGGACTGGTGAGTGTGGGTTCAGGTTGTCAACGTAGGTCCGGTTCACTCGTCTTCCTCCTCCTCTTCCTCGGCGGTCTTCTGCCCGGAGGCAGTGATCAGCTCCTTTGCCTTGGCAACGGCGGCCTCAAGGCACTCGCCATCCCCGTGATGGCAGGCATAGTCAAACAGCAGCACGGCGTGCATCAGGTCCGGTGCCATAGCGATTAGGCGAGCGTCGTCGGCGGCGTCACGGAGCGACGGGCGGTTGGCCCACACCGTGGCGATGACATGCTCGCACTCACCGTTCTCGTCAGGCGGGGCGGTGGAGATGTCGAACGCATCCCCAGCATTGCCGCTGGTGTACCAAGGTCCTTCGGTGTGGCTCATCAGGCGTTCCTTTCGGCGGTGCTAACCATGCGCTCAAGTGACTCTTCCGCATCGCGGCAAGAGCGGTCGAAGTGCGTTCCCTCTGGCGTGGACACGGAGTCAACGGACCAAGACTCCATGAAAGCCGTCGTTTCGTCAGGCTTGTTTGGCATCAGGCGGATCAGCTGGACTAGCGCATCCTCTGCGGACCTGCAGTCACGCATGACGATGCCAAGGCTGACGTAGTAGTAGCCGCTCATCTATCCACCTCCACGGGGCTTTCGGTTTCGATCCACACCCGGGCTCCGCAGTTCAGCGGACAGTCCGGCTCGTATCGCACTACACAAGGGCCGTCTATCCGCACCGAGTGTGCGTAGCGGTTGTCCTTGTAGGTCTTCACCGTCAGCACCGGCTCACGTTCTCCGGTGCGTTGGTTGTGCTTGATCACGTGTTGGTTAACGTGAACGATGGTCTTCACGGTAAGCCTCCTGCTTTTCAGCAAACCAGTTCGCCTCAATCGTCATCCGTCTGGACAGGTGCATGTCCTCTCCGGCCGCAAACATGTACGGCCCCCATGATTCATGCGTGTCCCCGTACAGGTCGATGTACTCCACCGGGGTCTTCGCGAATGCCACGGCATGCAGCAGAGCAACCATGTCGTCGTTGCAGTTGCCGACGAACTCCGCGAGTTGATCACGGGCGTCGCCGATGGTGATGGTCTTCACTTGCTGGGCTCTCCAACGACCTCGTCAATGAACCACGTGTCGCAGTCGATGCCGGCGTTCTTGAGATCGATGGACAGCGACTCAACGGCAGAGGTTGCCGCGTCGCTGTCAGGGTCTGTGATGTCCGGGAACTTGAAGACAACCACAACGTCCACGGTGTACCTCCGTACAGGTATCGAACAGGATACGAAAAAACCCCTGCCGGGTACTTATGTCGTTTTTCCCCGGCAGGGGCCCCAAAGGAGCGGCCGAAGCCGCTGCCTCACACTCAGTCTATCACGCGGTCAGTCGGACGCCATCGGCATGATGACCGCTGTCAGGTTGGTGCCACGCTGCGACACGCACTCAGCCAGCACCTGGCTCTGGGCATCGCTGGCTTTGAACGTGGCGACCGGAGCGTCGGCCGCGTCCATGGCGTCGGCCAGGTCCTCCAGATACTTGACGTTCAGCAGGACCGTCGCCTCTCCGATCTTGACCGGCGTACGCTTGGCCAGATCACGCAGTTGCTGAGCAGAGAACGAGGCAGTCTGCTGGCCGATGCGTTCCTCGGCGAACAGGTCCTCGCTCTGCGGCCACTGCCCGGGGATCAGCGGAACATTCGCACCGTTGACCACCGCGCTGTCCACGCCAAGCATGTCAATGCTGGACGGCTTGTTGCGGCCAGCTGCCCGGATGGCCTTGGCGAGCGGCTTACCGTCGGCGATGCAGTCCACGGCGCCGCCCTTGTCTTCCCACTCCAGCAGGGCCAGACGCCTGCCGTCGGTGGCCTCAGCGAAGCACTTGCCGGACGAGCGGCCGATGCGAACTCCGGACAGGGGGTAGCGGGTGGAGCCGGGCTCTGTCCACTTGACGAGTTGTGCGATGGCTGCGGGGAGTCTCATGGGTTCCTCAGGGGTGGTGGGGTGGTGCGTGACGCTCACAGCGCCCTCGCATGGTTTTGCAGTTCCTCAAACGCCTTGCTGCCCAGCGCTGCCCGGAGACGCAACGCCGTGTCGATACACTGCCGGTAGGACTTCTCCGCTGCCCGGCTGTCGGTGTCGAAGCCGAACTCCCGTGCCCAGTCCTCAAAGCAGGCATAGTCGATGGCCGATGCGTCCAGACAGAGCGAGCAGATTACGCTCTCAATGTCTGGCTTCAGCGGCTGTCGGTAGCCCTTGCCACGCTTCAAGCACAGGCCCGTCTGGCACTCGTCATACGCCACCATGGCTGGGTAGCAGGGTGCGTGGGCGATGCCAGCGGTGTAGGTGCAGGAGTGAGCCTTGTCGCCATCGACAAGCACGCTGATTTTCCACTGGAGTTCCGAGATGCCAGGGCCGGGAAGGACGTACTCCGATTCGATGGTGATGCCCTTCTCAGCGATCAGGTCGGCGAAGTTCTTGACTGCGGTCATGCGTTCTCCAGAAGGCAGGTGACGTCCTTGTAGACGGCCGTGGCACGGCCCTCAAACTCCGGGAACCGACGGACGAACTGTCGGACCACGTACATCAGCCGCTCATGCCTGCTGCTGCCGTAGCCACGGGATGCATGCCAGCAGATGCTGACGTAGTGGACTTGGTGTGGCCGGATGAACCGGACCTCGTACTGCGGTGCGATGCGAACGCTGTATCTCATGTGTTCTCCTAGGCCAGAAGGTAGTGGTTCTCAGGGGCGTCCGCCGGATGGACATCCCCAACACCGTCACGGCCTGACGGCACGGCAAACTCAGCCTCGCAGGCATCCTCTCGCTTGTCCTCGTCGCCCTTGAGCCTAAGGCCGACGCAGACATCACGCTGGTCAAGGAACCGAAGTTCCTGCCGATCCCCGTCAACAACACGCCAGACCTTCCCATTGGGGTCGGTCCACGTGGCCGGCAGGTAGCCAAACCTGCTACCCCACGGGTTCCACAGAGAGTCGAACACCACGGCGATGTTGGACCCGGTGCGGTACACACGCTCCCAGTCCTTGGCGAGCGTGCCGTCGTTGTAGGAGTAGGTCAGGTGGTAGTTGGCAGGGACGTTGCCCAGACGCTCGGACAACTTGGTGTAGTCCCAGAACTGCCACGGATAGTCGAACATCTCCGGGATGAGCTTCTCCCACTTGACGTCGGAGTCCAGGTCAGCACGGCAGGCAATCTGCTGCCCGGTGTGGTACTTGGTCAGGCCGTGCATCTGCCGCAGCAGGGCGGCCTTGAACGACCGTGGGTTCTCGTACAGCCAGTTGGTCAGGTTGATACGGGCATCCCTGACATAGTCCGTTCTGCCATGCCCAGCCTCCCACGTGACACAGGGGCCAGAGCAGACGGACAGGCCACGCTTGTTGGCCCACTGGCCGATCTCCTGCATGTCCATGCCCTTGTCCAGCATGCCTTGCAGGACAGAGCGTCGCAGTGCCCGTGGGCAGACGTTGTGCCCAGAGGAGTCAGACGAGGCAAGGGAGATGGTGAACACCTTGTACTCCGTGCCATGGTGTGACACCTTCGCATTGCTCTCGCCTGTCTGGAGGATTGTCGCAACCTTGTAAGCCATGGATGTAACTCCTTGTGCTGTCCGCACCGACTGTGATTCACTTGTGCTGTCCGCACCGGCCACGCACCCCATGGGAGGGGGCTACGTGGTGTCCCCCGGCAGGGGGGAACGGGTGCCACGCCCGGCAGCATGCCGGACGCAAGTACATGCGGGGCAAGGGCTTGCGTCACGTTGACGCCGCCGCCGCATCGGCCGCGATTCGGCCGCACCATCTATAGTGCGGATCGAACCTTACGATTTTGTAAGTATCGAACCGCACTAAGGAGGGTGACGGGTGACGGTTGCAACATCGCAGCCGCCGCCGGTCGCACACTCAGAGGGTCGAACCCATGCCGAAGCCCGCCACCCCCGCCACCGACAACGCCGCCGCCGAACTGGCCGCCCTCCGGGCCGAACTGGCAGCCATCAAGGCACAGCAGGCCAGCGGTCAGAGGATCAGTTACAAGGTGAGCGAAAAGGGGGCCTTGTCGGTCTACGGCCTTGGCCGGTTCCCCGTCACTCTGTACCGCAGCCAGTGGGAGCGCCTGCTTGACCCCGCGACCGTGGAGGGGTTGAAGGGGTACATCGTTCAGAACGCGGACCGGCTCGCCACCAAGGACTGAGCACCGCGAACCCTCCCGGGGCCCGTGCCCGGGGGGGCTGCGGTCTTCACTCCCCAGCCCACAAGGAACGCCCCATGTTCAGTGTCGAACTTCAACTTGAACACCGCACCGCCCGCCGTGGCATCGTCACCGGCTACCGTGCGAGCCGTCAGCCCAACGTGCCCGCCGCCCTCGCCTACGCCCGTGCCGTCTGGCAAGCCACGGAGCCCGGGTGGCGGCATGATGCCACCATGCGGGCCACGCTCCGCGATGACTCCGGGCGGATCGTCCACTCTTGGCAGTGGCGCCGAGTGTAGCGCTACAGCCGGGCGCTACATCCTACTTGACAATGCCACGCCCCGTCCCTTACAATCCCCTACGCTGCGGCTGTCACCGCAGCATTACCCAAAGGAGCCGATCCCATGTTCGCCACCGCCACCGCTGCCGACTGGTCCCGCGCCCGGGACATCCTGTACCGCACCGCCCTCCGTGATACGGGGGACGCATCCCGGGCGGACGACCTCGCACAGCAGGGCATGGTCACCATCCTTGCCCGCCGATGGAAGGCCCCGCCGGAGTCCCCGGCGCACGCGGCTTTCATCCTCAGGAAGCAGGCCCGCCGGTTGGGGTGGCACACCCTTGACCCGGCCGCCGCCCGGGCACTGCGCCGGAAGGATGGCCGGCCGAAGCCCGTGATCGACCGGGGCCACAGCCCCAGCCCCGCGACCATGGCCGAGCAGGCCGAGCGGCTTGGGGTGCCCGTTGACCGGGTCCACGCCGCGAACGGCATCGGCCCCGGGGCACTCGCCGAGCCCGGGCACGCTCCGAGCGTCTTTGGCAGCGGCCCAGCCACGCCGCCGCCTGTGGCAGGACTGAGGGGGCTCCACCTGTTCACCGACCCCAACGCCTCGCGGACGCTAGAGCGGACACACCGCAGCGTGCCGCCCACGTGGCGGACGGGCGAAGACCTTGAAGCCTACCGGGCCCAACTCCGCGAGGCCCGGGGAGAGTAGGCCTCAGCAGACCGGGCAGCGGGCGAGCGAGCGCCGCACAGGCGACCCGCCCGCAGCCCGGGGGACGAACCAACCGCGACGCCCCCCGCCGTCGCAGCCGACCCGGCACTCGCCGGTGCCCGGCCTCAGGGGACGACGCCGCCGGGGACGCCCAGCGGCCCACCGTACACGCCGCTACCAGCGGCAGCAGGCTACCGGGAATCGACCGGCGGGGCGATCCGCCGCGAGGCTACACCGGACGCTACCCGCGGGGTCTAGACGGCAGGCCACCGCCCGCGGGGAACCGTACGCCGACCGGCCCGCGACGCCCGGCACCGGGACCAGCCCGGGCGCATCACGCGGGCGGCTGTTTCAGCTAGCGGCGGGGAGGCGGGGGCAATGCACCGCCACCAGCCCGGCCCGGCAGCGGCGGCCCATGGCCATGCCATGGCGACCGGGCTTCGCCGCGTCAAGCCCCGCCGAACGCGTAACCCGTTGCCCGGCTTGGGGTTGCGACCGATGGAGGGAGGGAGTGGACCACCCCCCTTCCCCCCCCGGAGAGTTTGAGGTCTTTTGTCAATCGCCTTGCTGGACTTTCCAAAAAACCCGGGTTTTTGGTGGTTTTCCCCACAGTGGTCACGCCAGGCAGCCACCGCCAGCCACGCGGTTCATGCGGCATTCCGTGATCGGCAACCACGCCGACCGGGGCACTTGCCGGCATGGCGATGTCGTACGAAGAGGAGCTGGCAAAGCGCCGGGCGGACCCAGGTCGCCGGGCTTACCAGCAGGAGTATCGCCGCAAGAACCGCGAGTACTTCCGGGAGTACGGCCGGAACTACCGCAAGACCTACAAGCGAAAGGCCGGCGATGGCTACTGGGGCAATCAGAAGGCTGACACCAACCTCCGCCGGTGCCGTGCCGTTGCCCAGCAGCTGTACCAGGCGTCGCTAAGCCGATCTCGCAAGGCAGGCTGGCCGCACGGCATTACCAGGGAGTGGCTGCTGGACAAGCTGCTGTTTGGGCGGTGCGAGCTTACTGGCGTTCCGTTCGTCCTGGAGCGACGGTCGCCGTTCATGCCGTCGCTGGACCGCATTGATAGCAACGGGGTCTATGACAAGCAGAGCTGCCGACTCGTACTGCTGGTGGTGAACTACGCGAAGAACGCGTGGGACGAAGACCAGTTCGTCCATGCACTCCTGGCGGCGGCGGACGGAATCCGTGCCAAGCGTGGGCCCCGTTCGGCTCCTGGAGTTTCCGAATAGCCGGGCGTTGCGTGGTTTTGCCCGCCGCGACGAATGCAGCGGGCATTGGTCTGTATGGCAAATCCCGCATCGCTCACGGACGACGTCATCAAGTGGTCGGTCCGCACGTCGTCCAGGTCGGCCGATGAGATTCTGGCTCGCATCCGCCAGCTGCGAGAGGTCCGCCCTCCTGCGCTGAGCCTCCTGGAGATGCGTGACGTTGCCCCGGTGGTCGGCGTGGAGCAGGCCCCAATCGCCCGCTATCAGACGCCACTCCCACAGACCGACGTCCAGGCTGGGTTTGCCAATCGCAAGCGGACCATCCTTCGCGACGTTGAGCGTGGCATGGAGCAGGGAACGCACGCCTGGTATCACAACGAGCCGCTCCGCCAGCAGTTCGTCATGGAGCTTGGCGAGGACGAGGGGAACCGCCAGTTCGACCTATTCACCGCAATGGTCGCCGGGACGTCCTCTGCGGCGCCGGTGCGATCCAACATCCGCAAGGCCAGCTGGTATCGCCAGAAGGCCCTTGAGGGACTGCTGCCAACGGACATCGATTCCAAGGATGCTGCCAAGGCGTGGCTTGCCGACAACCCCCCTCCGCCTGGGTACGGGTCCGTGGCGAGCATCAACGATGCGATGTGGGCCAGCAGGTTCCTTGGTGGCGATCAGCTATACCGTGCGGCCCAGCCAGGAGCATCGCACAAGATTCTCTCCTTCCGTGAGAACCTGCGGGGGAATCTGGTCCCGTGGACCGGGGACCGCCATGAGGGGGCGCGGCTGGGAGTTCCGCAGGTGTGGAACAAACGAGAGCAGGCATACGCCAAGGGGCAGCTGACGCCGAACGATTACGTGGTTGCCGAGCGGATGATGCAGCGGCTGGCGAATCAGTCAGGGCTCTCGCCGGCAGAGCTTCAGTCAGCCCGCTGGATTGGCGGCGCGCACGTGACGGGAGTGGAATCCGGCGATCCCACGTTCCCGCACGCCGTCGAAGCCCGCGCCGCTGAGCAGGGCCTGCAGATGGGCGAGACTCCAGCCTGGGTCCTGCGAGACTTCATCCGCAACGGTGGGCTGCTGTCTGTTCCAGCACTCATGCCGTCGGAGGATGAGTGATGGCAACGCTTGACGCCATGGGCCGGAAGATAGCCGGCCTGCTGACATACAACCCGGGGCCTGGCATCTACTCTCGCCTGGAGCGGGCTATCCAGGCCATGCCTGAGAACGTCCGCGTGCAAGAGCTTCCGGGGCTCCTCAAGAGGCACAAGGAAGGCGTCCCTGGCTGGGAGCTGAAGGCGGTGGACCTGGATTCGCTTACTGCGGGCCGCGTGGCAGTTCCACGGGAAGAGCTGCTGGCGAGGGTCCGCGCACAAAGCCCGGTGTATACGCACGGCGAGATGGTGCTGGGTGGAACGCCGCAATACACAATCGGCGTTCCTCATTCTGTCTTGGAGAACGACCCGCGAACGTTTCCGTTCGACGTTGAGGATGTCCAGGATGGCCCATCTCCGCTTGGGCTAGGCGTTCATCACGGAGACACGGCATTCGGTGACTATGGGCAAGGCGGAACGAACTACACGGAGTTGTTGCTGACGCAGCCAAACGCTGGCTTCAGGCACTTCGGATCGCACTGGAACGACGTAAACGCAGCCCCCGGGGCGGCGAATGCCGTCGCCCACGCCCGCTACGACACCCACGGCGACGCCCTGCGGATTAACGAACTCCAGTCGGACCTGGGGATCCACAACCGCAAGGCGAGGGAGTTCATGGCTGGCTACCAGGAGGCCGCCGAAAACATGCCAGCGGTTGACCTGGAGCTGGCTCGCCGCGAGGCCGGGACGGAACTCACATTCCCCCTTGAAGATGCCTGGTCCGACATCCTCATCAAGCGTCTCGCCCTGGAGGCCGCTCGCCAGGGCCACCGCGCCATCGAAGTCGCCGCTCCCAGGGCAATCGCTGACAAGGTGGGCGGCAACATCGACAACTACGAACACTTCTACGGGAAGGTGGTGCCTGGGGCGCTGGAACGGCTGGGGAGGAAGATGGGTGGGCTGGTGGATGCAACGCCTGACTTTGGGCTTGTGACAGGCGATGCGCAGCGAGCCTACGCATCGCGACTCGGCGTTGAAGAAGACAGCTGGCGCGACCTTATGGACGCAGCAATCGACCGGGCGATCCCAGCAGGACCATCCGGACGCGCCAGCCACCAGCTAGCGCCAACCATGCGCGACCTGGAGCGCAACTTCGACATTGGCGTGTCTGATCTTTCGGATGCAAAGCGCGATTATGCGTACCGCCAGTTTGAGGCTGTTGCCCGCCAGCATTTGCCGGCTGGCGGAAACGCTGCCGAGGCCGCCGGCGCAGCCCTGCGAGACATGATGCCGTACTTGAAGCGAGCCGTTGAGGCCGGCGATGACTACTCCATGGCAAAGCAGCGAATCCGTGGCGCACCAAATCTGCCGATCTCCCGCCGTTACATCATGTCCGACGAGATGCGGCGCCGCCTCCTTGAGCAAGGCGTTGGCGCAGCCATCATGGCCCCGCTCCTCATGCAGGACGGTGAGTGATGCTCTCCTACCTCTGGAACACCGTCCAGGCACTCGCCCGCTCCGGGCGTTGGCCCACGGTCCGCAAGAAGCACCTGGCCGTCCACGCGGTGTGCCAGTGCTGCGGCCGTGACACGGACCTGGAGGTCCACCACATCCAACCGGTGCATGCCGGCGGCGACGAGCTGGACCCCACCAACCTGATCACATTCTGCCGTGACTGTCACTTCGTCGTCGGCCATGCCTGCGACTGGCATGCCTGGCGGAACGACGTTCGCCACATTGCCATGATCCTGCGTGGGTCTGATGTGAGGAGGGTCGATGGCGGGTCCTGAGTCCACAGTTCGCCGGCTGATTGCAGAGGCTGCTGACGCTACCAGGGGGACGATCCGCGCCTATCACGGCAGCCCGTATGACTTTGATCGGTTTGACGCGAGCAAGATTGGGAGAGGCACCGGAAGGCAGTCTTATGGCCATGGGTTTTACTTCTCTGACTCCGAGCCTCTTGCGGAAACGTACCGCAGCAGCGCATCTGCGCTACACCGCACTCCGGAAGAGGACGCTATGGAGCTGTGGCGCAGGCAGTCTGAGCTACAGGGCGACCCAAAACGCGGCGTTCTCTCGGCCATAGATGTGGCACAAGAGAGCATGGAAGAAGCGGCCGGCATGCCGATGGCGCAGCAGCGATGGGACAACATCCTTCAGCACCTGTACGGGATCGACTACCGGAAGCCTCTTCCAAAACGGTCAGGGTCCATGCTGGAAGTTGAGATAGGCGTCCCAAGAGAATCTCTTCTGAACTACGAAAACCCATTTAGGTCGCCTGCGGGTGCCACGGCAGCGAGCGTTCTCTCGCGAGTCGCGCCTGGTGCTATTGACCCAGACACGCTGAGGAGAATCCAGGCAGGGCCTGACAGGCTGGCTATCCACCCAGACCAAGTCGAACGGTCGATAGCCGCGAGGCGCATTCGCAAGCTCGCGGAAAATCCAAACGGCGCTGCCGAGTTGTTCAAGGCAGGGATTCCAGGAATCCAGTACGTAGACGATTCCATGGTGTCATCCAAGGGCATTGGGCCGGCACGCAACTACGTGATCTTCCCGGGCGGAGAGGATCGAATCCAAATCCTCCGCAAGTACGGCCTTCTCCCGCCACTCATGGCGCCTGCCCTGATGGAGGACGACCAATGATGGATAACCCCTACTACTTCCTGTACTCCGACGACTGGATGGAGGACTGATGGCCGCCGAGGACAACATCCGCCGCCTGCGATCACCCGCCTGGACGCGCGCCGAGGGCAAGGACCCTGACGGAGGCCTGAACGCCACGGGGCGAGCGTCCTACAACCGTGAGACTGGCGGCAACCTCAAGCCTCCGCAGCCGGAAGGCGGCCCACGCCGTGACTCGTTCTGCGCCAGGATGGAGGGCATGAAGCGCAAGCTGACAAGCCGCGAGACGGCGAGCGACCCAAATAGCAGGATCAACAAGAGCCTCAGGGCCTGGAACTGCTGATGGTCTGCCACTGTTGCAAGAACTGTGACGTTGACGCCGACTGCTACTACTACGTTCTGGGTGGCGGCCCGTGCGACGGCGTTGATCTGCCGATCTACTACCCAGCAACGACTGAAGGGCTGGATGCGGCAATCGCATATGGCGATCAGCTGATCGCAAACGGATGCACGGGGACCATTAGCGTAGACGAAGGATACGGGAAGTGCTGCAACAACCGATGCTATCCCGCTGAAGCGGACCTCCCTGTTTACGTTCCGCAGCCTGTGGTGTGCCCATGATCCGCGTTAGCCGCGCAATCATGGATCGGCATTACCCGGGCCACTCCTTCCAGTCCGACGGCGACTACGTGCTCGTCCCGCCAGGTGCCGTGCAGGCCGCGTCGGTATCCGGACCGGGCTATGAGCTAAAGCGAGTCCTGGCCAGCATCGGCATTCGCCCGGGCCCGGGGTGCAAGTGCAACGCAAGGGCCGCCAAGATGGACGCCATGGGCTGCGACTGGTGCGAGCAGAACATACAGACCATCGTCTGCTGGCTCCGCGAGGAGCATGCGCGGCAGAAGATGCTGATTCCATTCTCCTCCCTGGCCGCGGAACAGCTTGTGAAGCTGGCGATTCGCCGAGCAAGGAAAAAGGGCATTAAGTAGCGGAGGACCTTATGGCAGAAGAAGACATCCAGGCACAGATTCGCGAAGAGCAGGCGGCCATACGGATGGCCAGGGCGCAGCAGTACTACGGCGACCTGCGTGCCCGCAGCAACGCCATGCAGTCCATGCCGACCGTTCACCCATTGGCCGCGGTCGCCGCTACCCAGCAACAGCACTTCGGCCACATGAACTCCGCCATCAACCAGACCAACAGTGCGATTGCCAACGAGATGCAGTCCCGCGTCAACCAGCAGAGAGAGGCCCGCCGGCTGGAGCATGAGAAGGAGATGATGCGTATGAAGGCCCAGTCCGACATCTACGGCGCTGCCATTCGCTCGCTGCTGAGCTGATCCATGGACTTCCGCTGGCGAGTACCACTGCAGAAGGACGACGCGGCGTACAACAGCCGTGTGTACGAGGACGCGAAGGCGACCGCGTCAGACCTGGAGTCATACCAGCGGGCGCTAGACCTGGAGCGGCTGGCCTACGTCGCCGCCCAGAAGCGTCAGTCCGAGAGGATGATGCGGCGTGGAATGTACGGCGGGCTCTCTGGGCGGGAGGTAGACCAGGAGGCGGCGATCCGCGACGGCGTGCGATTCGCGGACCGCTACGGCGCCACCGGACGAGGGATTGGCACACAGTACGCATCCGGGCTCGCAAACGCATCGGCATGGGCAGCGTCAGAGCCGGAGAGCCGCAGCATCTTCATGCAGGCCATGCTCGCCCCGGAGCATGCGCTGATGCACACCATGGAAGCGTTCTCGTCCGACGGCGACACGCCTCGCCCGACGTCGGAAGTAGCAGGCAGGCTTGCGACGGCCGTGCCGGCGTCTTTCTTCCCTGAAGTTGGATACCCAATCCAGCCGGCGTATGACCGCATGTATCGCGAGCTTGGCCCAGTCAAGGGCGCGTTCGTTGACTTCGTTGCGATGCCAGGCCTGGATGCTGTTGGCAACCCATTGATGCGAGGCGTGGACAGGATGCGTTACGGATCAGGCGCACGCACTGATCTTGTAGACCAGGCTGGCGAGGCTATTCGCCGCCTCCGCAACTCTCCAGCACCTCGCTTGCAGTACGCACAGTAAAAATCCGTTTGCGACTCCACGCATGCGGACACTCTTTCCTCAGGCACCCCCTTTGCCGTCAGAGAGGAAAGTATGAGCGACGAAGTCCAGCAGTCCCAGGCCCCTGAAGCGCCTGAGGCAACTTCGGCCCCGCAGATCGTTGACAACTCGCCTGAATCGCAACCGTCATCGCAGCCGCAAGGCAGCGTCTATGACGCGTTCAAGTCTCTGCCAGAGTTCCACGGCCAGGATGACCTGGCCATCGCTCGGAACCTGTACCAGACATACCAGGGCTTCGGTCAGGCCCAGCAGCAGCTTCGCCAGTACCAGGAGTACGCATCGGAGTACGCTCGCAACGCCGACCAGTTTCGCCAGTGGCAGGCTGCTCAGCAGCAGGCCCAGCAGCCCAAGCCGCAGGAGAAGCCCAAGTGGTGGGACCCTCCGCAGGTCAAGGACGAGTGGAAGCAGTACATCGTCCGGGACCCTGAAACTGGCCGCGAGGTCATCGCCCAGGACGCCCCGTTCGACGCTCAGGCCGCCATCAAGTCCTACCAGGCCTACACGGCGCAGTTCGCCAAGAAGTTCGTCACGGACCCGGAAGGCACCCTCAAGCCGTTCGTTGAGGACCTGGTCCAGCAGAAGGCCCAAGAGATCGTCCAGCAGCATCTCGGCCAGTACACCACACAAAACTACGTGCAGTCATTGGAGCAGCAGAACTCCGACTGGCTGTACAACCAGGACGGCAGCGTCTCCAACGAGGGCCGCGCCATCCAGCAGTACATCGATCAAGCAGCTCGGTCAGGTATCGCTGATCCGCAGGCCCGGTGGGTTTACGCCACCAGCATGCTGGAGCGCGACCTGCTGAACCTGCGATATCAGCAGATGATGGCGCAGCCGCCGCAGATGGCTCCGATGGAGCCGCCGGCCCCTGCCCCGTCGCCTGTTGAGCAGTCGAACATGCAGTTCCTGCGGGAGCGTGCCACGCGTGCGCCCAGCAGGAGCGGTGGGGCAACGGAGCCACGGGCTCCCAAGCCCAAGCGTTCGTTTGAGGAACAACTACGGGGCCAACTCGTTAAGGACGGAGTGATCTAAACCATGCCCAGTACGACTGACTTCGCGCGATCCATTGCAACGTCGATTGTCAACTACCTCCGCGAGGAGGAGGTCGCCAGCCTCCGGCGTTACATGGTGCTTGCCGCCATCGAACAGCGCGGCAACGTCCGGATGAACATGGCCGGGCGCGGCGTGGACTGGGAGGTGTCGTACCGGCTGCATAAGCCGACCGGGAACAACGGGGAGACTCCGCGTTCCTTCAGCCGCCAGAACCTCTGGAAGAACGCGACCCTTGATTACCGGGGTTACCAAGCGACTGACGTCCTGTACCGTAAAGAGATGCTTGAGAACCGTGGCACCAGCGCGCTTATCAACGTCGCTGGTAAGATGGCCTCGCGGCTCCTGACCAGCATCGAACAGTACCTCAGCCAGGAGGTATGGATCGATGGTAACGCGGCCGGCAACGAGCTGCGCTACCACGGCCTGGAGTCCTTCATGGGCGCCACCAACACGGTCCACGTGAGCAACGGCGGTGACCGTGGCTCGGCCAACGCGGCTGACCCGTTTGCGTTCCCCAACGACACCTACGCCGGCCTTTCGACGGCGCTCGGTGCGTACGGCGGCTCGCAGCTGGAAGGCGTCTGGCCCTACGGCAAGGCCGACAGTGAGTACGATTTCTACTCGCCGATCCTGGTCAACATGACCAGCAGCTACTTCGGTGCCAGCACCTGGGCGTCGAACTGCATCAAGGCGCTCCGCGAGGGCCTCCACACGGCCAAGCGGAACGACACCAAGGAAGACGCCATCGACCTGATCGTCATGGACCGGAAGCTGTACACGGACTTCCTCAACGCGTACGAGGACAAGCAGCGGTTCATCGTCAGCAAGGAGAACGGGCTGAAGTCGCTGGGCTTCACCACCGTGGAGTTCGACGGCGTGGAGGTTGGCACCGAGTACGGTGTCCCGGCCAACACGGCGTACGGCCTCGCCATTGGCAACGTCGAACTCCTCAACATGGAGGGGCAGATGTTCAACAGCGAGGGCCCGTTCTACGACGAAATCAGCAACAGCTACAGGTATGTGGTGAGCACGCTCGGCAACCTCAAGTTCAAGAGTCCGAGGTCGTTCATCAAGTGGAAGAGCTACGCGGCCTGATCCCAAGGAGTGAAGAATGTCTCTGCTGAATGATCCTCCGTTCCCGCTCGGACAGACCCTTGGCGTGACGTCCACCGCTGACGGTGGCGGCTGGGTTGGCGCTGTCAAGGAGTTCCCTGACGTCGATCCGACCACCGGCAAGGTGCGGTCGAACCGACGCAAGGTGTGTATCGCCGTCCGGAACGTGTCCGGGGTGTCACTGCTCCCCAAGCGTGTCGTCACGTGGAAGAGCGGCAGCTTCTCGGAGGTGGACGGGTACACCCGCGTCACCGACGCCGCCTCGGCTGGCGTTGTGGACGAGTGGATTCCGTCCAGCGGCGTGGCCAACAACGACGTCTTCTGGCTGACCGTCCAGGGGCCGACCGAAGTCAAGCTCGGCCCGGACCTCCAGGCTGCGGCTGACACCACGCTGGTGGCCCTCACGGCCGCCGCCAGCACGGCGTCCACCACGGCCGGTCAGGCCCAGACGGCTGCCGCCACGTTCATGCAGAACGGCTACATCGGACGGGCGATCTCGGCGGGCACCACCGCCCAGAACGTCCTCGCCGTCGTCAACCTCGTTCGCAGTTGATACTTGCCCTTCTGGGGCTAAGGGGGGAGCCTCTGACCTGGGCAACTGGGTCAGAGGCTTTTCGCTTGTATGGATGCCGCCATCGCCAACCTGGAGTTCATCCGGCGCCTCATCGAAGAGGCCCGCCGTGATACCCCGTTCATGGACATGGAGCGGCTGCGGATGATCCAGGGGACCGGCACCGGGATGGATGCCATGACGCAGGAGAACAGCGATGCTCGCTAAGGGTGCATACGGGACGTCGCTGGGCGAGAACACCTACGGCATGCCAGGGCAGCCGAAGCCTCCAGCCAGGAAGCAGACGGCCGGCCAGCAGCAGAACCAGCAGAACATGGAGGCCATGGGCTGGGGGCAGTCGCAGGCAACGGACATGTCGGCGTACGCCCCTGGGCGTGCCCGCCCCATTCAGCCGCAGTCGCAGGGCACGCCGTTCCAGGCCTACTCGCCGGACCAGAACGCTCAGCAGAACGACAGCCGCTGGGGAGCCGGCAACTGGGCGTACAGCCAGGCGCAGCAGCCTGCCGTGCCTGCTTACACGCAAGGCGCCACTGGCATCGACGGCCAGCAGTTTGCGTCCCCTCAGCAGGCGTTCGCACAGCGCGACGCCCTGATCCAGCGGATCAACGAGGCGCGGGCTCCGATGTTTGCCGGAGCCGGCACATACCTTGGCGATGGTGCGCCGCCTCCGTCCTGGGGACAGAAGCCCCCGCTGGACTTCAACACCATGATGGGCCAGGCCAACGACATGGTGGCTGGCGGCTGGCAGAATCCGTTCGCTCAGCAGCCGGCCGGGTTGAGCATCATGCACCCATCGTCCAATCCGTACCGCCAGCCGCAGTTCCAGGAGCCGACTATTCCGCAGGTTCCGGGCGTCCAGGACTACTACCCACAAGACCCTGGCGTTCCGGACGAGCGATCATTCCGGCCCCCGCAGCCGGCGTACTCGCAGCCTAGCGCAATCCCGCAGCAGCAGTCGCCTCAGCGGTACTACACACGCCAGCAAGGGTCTACGAGAAACTCGCCGCGGACGAGTCAGCAGATGATAGCCGATACGCAGTCGGTTGTGCGAGACACCCGCAATCCCATGCAGCGTCACGCTGCCAACATGGGGGCTGGTCGCCAGCAGCCAGCCCGGCAGCCGGCTTCGCAGGACCAGCGGTGGCTCAACTCGCTGACGCCTGACAATCGCCGCGCGTACAGGATGATGCAGGTTTTGACCTGAAGACTGTACGCAAGTACATTAACACTCCTTCCCCCCCAAGGTGTGCCATGCAGCAGAAGTTCAACGTCGGATTCTGTACCTTTTCCTACGGCGGCAACGGCGGCATCTCCTCTGAGGTCCCCAACATCCGGGAGTGGATGGTCCCGCTCGTCGCGGAACTGGCCAAGGACTCGCGGGTGGACAACATCCGCGTCTGGAACCTGGCCGACACGCCGATCACCATGACTCGCAACCGCGCCGTCGTCATGGCTCGCGAGTTCGGCATCGACTGCCTGGTGATGATCGACTCCGACATGCACCCTGACGTTCACGCCGGAGCGCCTGACGCCAAGCCGTTCTTCCCAACGAGCTTCGACTTCTTCGTCAGCCACTACGCCAAGGGGCCGTGCGTCATTGGAGCCCCCTACTGTGGCCCTCCGCCGGCTGAGTGTGTCTACGTGTTCCGCTGGAACAACATGCAGAGCGAGCACCCTGCCCCGGACTTTCAGCTTGAGATGTATGACCGTCATACGGCGGTCAAGATGGCCGGCATCCAAGAGTGCGCCGCCCTGCCGACGGGTCTGATCATGTATGACATGCGGGCCTTCGACCTGACGGAGCCAAAGACAGCCGACGACAAGCCATGGTTCTACTACGAATGGAAGGACCGTTTTGCCGCCGAGAAGGCGTCCACCGAGGACGTCACCATGACCCGCGACCTGTCGCTCGTCGGAACGCAGAAACTTGGCTACAACCCGGTGTACTGCAACTGGGATGCGTGGGCCGGTCACTGGAAGCCGAAGTGCGTCGGCAAGCCTATCGTCATTGATGCTGCCGGCGTGTCGGCCAAGCTCAAGGACTGCTGGTCAGGGCGGCATGAGGTGGGCGTCAAGCTCTGCGACCTCAAGGCCCCGGAGTGGCTGGAGAAGGCCAAGAAGTCTTGGACGTTCGACAGCCTGGGCATGGAGCTTCCAGAGCGGGACGTTGCGGCACTCCAGCGGATGGTCCGCGAGTTCCACACTCGCCACGGCCGGTATCCCGTGATCGCCGAGATCGGCTCTTGGGCCGGGCGGTCAGCCATGGCCATGGCTGCTGCGGGCGCCACCGTGCACTGCATCGACCACTGGAAGGGAAACAAGTACGACTGCGGCACCCAGGGCGTGGACCCGGAGACGGCGTATCAGACGTTCCTGCGAAACACCGAGCGGTATCGCAAGGAGGGCAAGATCATCCCGCACCGCGACGAGTCGGTCAGCGCGTCTGTGCACTTCCTCGCCGCCGGCAAAGACTTCGACATCGTCTACATCGATGCCGAGCACTCCTATGAGAGCGTCCGGCAGGACATCATGGTGTGGAGGCCGATGGCGAAGCACATGATTGCCGGCCATGACTATGACGTCTTCCCCGGCGTCAACCGGGCGGTCAACGAGCTGTTCGTTGGGTTCAAGACCGATGGCCACGTGTGGATGGCAGAGCGGTGAGAACGTGCGTCAAGTGCAAGAAGGACCTGCCTGACGACGCCTTCCACCTGGCGTCGGACGGGAAGCGGCACCCCCGGTGCAAGACCTGCCGCACGGCGTATGAGCGGAAACGCCGCAAGCAGAAGAAGGACGACAGGCTTGACCAGATCGAACGGGACGCCGTCGATGTGTTCTGCAAGGCGGCGAGGCTTGGCGGCGGGAACATTCCGCACAGCGCCGAGCTTCTGGAGACGCTGCTGGACTACATGGGAGGCACCCGCGGGTTTGCCAACCTGTTCATGAAGCAGTTCTACGACAGCCCACCTGGCGGCGCGTTCCGCACCAAGCAGCTGGAAACCATCGTCCGCCTGGTGACGAACAACACGGCGATGGGCGGGGCCAAGAAGCCGCTCACGCTGTGGAGCGAGGACGAGCTGGAGGACGAGCTTCGCGAGCGACTCATCGAAACTGCAGCCACGCTGAAGACCATCACGGTCCAGGCACTCCCGGAGGTACGTGAAGAAGCACCCGCGCCAGATTCCTGATCCGCCCAAGCCTGAAGGGGTGGACCTCAAGGCCGCGCTCACCCAGCACACGCTGGGAGTTCTCAAGGAAGTTCAGGCCGAGCTGAAAAGCCGGCGCATTGAGGCATTGCGGCTGTATGAGCCGATGCCTCACCAGGACGCCATGCATGCCGAGCGATGCTCCGAGCGTGTTGTGCTTGGCGGCAACCGTAGCGGCAAGAGCCTGTCCACGTTTGTGGAGGATGCCAGGGCAGCCACCGGCCAGGACCCGTACGGCAAGTACCCAGAGCGTGACGGCATCATGGTCATCGTCGGCCGCAACTGGCCGCACATCGGCCTGGTGTGCTATCCGATGCTCTTCAAGGCTGGGGCCTTCAAGATCATCCGTGACCTGCAGACCAACGAGTGGCGTGCGTTCCGGCCTAAGGAGGACGCCGAGCGAATCGCCGAGGCCAAGCCTGCACCGCCATTGATCCCGCCACGCTATGTCGTTGACACCTCATGGGTGCTGAAGAACGCCGGCTACTGCCAGAAGGTCACGTTGACCAATGGCTGGGTCATCAACTTCTTCTCGTCGGAAGGTGAGCCGCCCCAGGGCTTTCAGGCCGATTTGGTGCACCTGGATGAGGACATTTCCAACCCCGCCTGGGTGGGTGAGATGCAGGCCCGCCTTGCAGACCGCAAGGGGCGCCTGGTGTGGAGTGCAATGCCGCACTCCAAAAACGACGCCTTGCTGGGGTTGTGTGAGCGTGCGGACCGCGAGGCCGAGCTGGGGACCGAGAACCCCATCATCAAGAAGTTTGTCTTCCGTTTTTTGGACAACGCCCATATCGACCAGGCAGAGAAGGAGAAGAACATCTCCCGGTGGTCAGCC
>JACCDU011048319.1_pt1 | contig 36265 bp, 29 predicted proteins | sample 7446081 | NCBI WGS metagenome assembly JACCDU01 (sample SAMN15323447, study PRJNA562643) | freshwater metagenome | isolation source: river surface water | place: USA:Blue River Watershed | collected 2017-08-17
GGCAACAAACTGATTTTTGGCACCACTTTTGGCTACATGGAGCCCATGCTCAAAGTGGCGGCCGACCTGAAGGACGTCAAGTTCGAACACGCCACCGGCTACAAGCAAGCCGACAACATGCGCACCTACGACAGCCGCACCTACGAAGGCGCCTACATGGCGGGTGTGGTGGCCGGCAAGATGACCAAGAGCAACACCCTGGGCGTGGTCGCTTCCATCCCAATCCCCGAAGTGCTGCGCAACATCAACGCCTTCACCCTGGGTGCCCAGTCGGTCAACCCCAAGGTCAAGACCCGCGTGGTGTGGGTGAACGACTGGTTCAACCCGCCCAAGGAAACAGAGGCTGCCACCGCTCTGATCAACGGTGGTGCCGACGTGCTGATGCAAAACACCGACTCCAGCGCCGTGTTGCAGACCGCCGAGAAGCTGGGCAAGCGCGCGTTTGGCTGGGACAGCGACATGACCGCCTACGGCCCCAAGGCCCACCTGGGTTCGGCCGTGATCAACTGGGGCCCGTACTACGTGAAATCCGTGCGTGATGCGCTGGAAGGCAAGTGGACCGGCAACCAGGCCGCCTGGTGGGGCGTCAAGGAAGGCGCGATCGACTTCGTGTCGGTGGCCGCCGATGTGCCAGAAGACACCAAGAAAAAGCTCGATGAAGTCAAGGCTGGTCTCAAGGACGGCAGCTTTGTGATCTGGAAGGGGCCGATCGTGGGCCAGGACGGCAAAGACGTTTTGGCCAAGGACGCCGTGGCCGACGACAAGTTCCTGGGCGGCATCAATTTTTACGTCAAAGGCGTGGAAGGCAAGGTGCCGAGCGGCAAGTAAGCCGGTTCGCACGCTTGGCAAAAGCCGCCCGATGTGGGCGGCTTTTTTTGTACCTGCGGGCATGGCGAGGGGTGTGCCGGGTCGGCGACTTCAGGCTCGTAGAGACGTCGAGCCGAACCGGCACACCCCTCGCCCATGCCGATTAATATGCAGGTGTTGTCTTGCCAGAGGTTCCCATGTTCAAAGTCCACGCTGTCGCCCCCCATCGCTTGCCCGAGCTGCTGCGGGTCATGCCCAAGGCCGAGCTGCACATCCACATCGAGGGTTCGCTGGAACCCGAAATGATCTTTGCTCTGGCCCGGCGCAACGGCGTGGAGCTGCCTTATCCAAATGTTGAGGCCCTGCGCGCGGCTTACGCCTTCACCAACCTGCAGAGTTTTCTGGACCTGTACTACGCGGGTGCCAGCGTGCTGCTGACTGAGCGGGATTTTTACGACATGGCCTGGGCGTACTTCGAGAAAGCGAAAGCCGACCATGTGGTGCGTGCCGAGCTGTTTTTTGATCCCCAGACCCACACCGCGCGTGGCGTGCCGATGCAGGCCGTGATCGAAGGCCTGAGCTGGGCCTGCGCCGACGCACGCGCCAAGCTGGGCATCAGCGCCGACCTGATCCTGTGCTTTTTGCGGCACCTGTCCGAGGACGACGCGCTGGCCACGCTGGATGCCGCCATGCCCTGGCGAGAGCACTTCATTGGGGTCGGGCTCGATTCGAGCGAGGTCGGTCACCCGCCCGAGAAATTTGAACGCGTGTTCGCGCGGGCGCGGGCACTGGGTCTGCGTGCGGTCGCGCACGCGGGCGAGGAGGGGCCGCCAGCCTACATCTGGAGTGCCCTCGATGGGCTGAAGGTCGAGCGCATCGACCACGGGGTGCAGGCCATCCACGACGCCACGCTGATGCGCCGCCTGGCCGACACGCAAATGCCGCTCACGGTCTGTCCCTTGTCCAACCTCAAGTTGTGCGTGTTCAAGGACCTGGCCGAGCACAACCTGGGGCAGATGCTGGATGCCGGGGTGTGCGTCACCCTCAATTCCGACGATCCGGCCTACTTTGGTGGCTACATCAACGACAACTACCTGCAGACTTTTGCGGCGCTGCACCTGGGGGCGCCGCAGGCCTACCGTCTGGCGGCCAACAGCATCGAGGCGAGTTTTGCGCCCGAAGAAGACAAGCACCGCTGGATGCATGCGCTCAAGCAGGTGTTCGGACACTTCACCGAACAGGATTGAGGCCCTTCTTGTAAAATCATGCCAAGACCCGCGCCCCGGCGGGTTTTGTTTTGTTCATTTTCCGGGGCCATGTAGAGGAACACCATGTACAAAAACCTCGCTGCCGCGTTCGCGGCCGCCTGTTTTTTCTTTTCCCTGAACGCGACCAGCCAAGCCGAGCCGCTCAAGGCCGGTTTTGTGTATGTCTCGCCCATCACCGAAGCCGGCTGGACGAAACAGCATGACGAGGGCCGCAAGGCCGTCGAGCAGGCACTGGGTGACAAAGTCAAAACCACATTTGTTGCCGATGTTCCCGAGGGGGCCGATGCCGAGCGCGTGATCCGTGAGTTGGCGAGCCAGGGCCACCAGATCATCTTCACCCCCAGCTTTGGCTACATGGAGCCCACGCTCAAGGTGGCCAAAGACTTTCCGAGTGTGAAGTTCGAGTCGGTCACTGGCTACAAGACGGCGCCCAACGTGGCCGCGTCCAACGCCCGCTACTACGAAGGCCGCTACCTGGCAGGCGTGGCGGCGGGGCGCATGACGCGCACCCATCTGGCCGGGTATGTGGCGGGTTTTCCCATTCCCGAGGTCCTGCAGGGCATCAACGCCTTCACGCTGGGGCTGCGTTCGGTCAACCCGCAGGCCACGGTGAAGGTGGTTTGGCTGAACGCCTGGTTCGACCCACCGCGTGAACGCGAGGCGGCCATGGCGCTGTTCAACCAGGACGTGGACGTGGTGGCTTTTCATACCGGCTCGACCGCCGTGATGGCCGCTGCCCAGGAAAAGGGCAAGATGGCCGTGGCCTACCACTCCGACATGCGCAAGATCGGGCCGGACGCGCAAATCGTCGCCGTGACGCACCAGTGGGGCGACCATTACACCCGCCGTGTCAAGGCGGTGATGGACGGCAGCTGGAAAAGCGGCAGCCTCTGGGGCGGTGTGAAGGAAGGCATGGTCCGGGTGGGGGACTTTGGTCCGAAAGTGCCCCAAAAGGTGCAAGACGAGGTGCTGGGCCTGCAAAAGCAAATTGGCGCGGGCAAACTGCACCCCTTCGCCGGCCCCATCACCGACAACGAGGGTCGCGAGGTGCTGCCCAAGGGCCAGCAGCTGACAGACGCCCAGATCCTGAACATGAATTACCTCGTGCAAGGCGTGGTGGGCAAGGTTTCGCGCTGAGGCCGTGCGCCGCGGCGGTCGACCTGCCTACAATCCACGGATTCACCAGAGATTGAAAAAATGAGCATCAAAAGCGACAAGTGGATCCGCCGCATGGCCGAGCAGCACGGCATGATCGAGCCCTTTGAACCGGGCCAGGTCCGCTTCAACGAAGCCGGTCAGAAGATCGTGAGCTACGGCACCAGCAGCTATGGCTATGACATCCGCTGCGCGCCCGAGTTCAAGGTGTTCACCAACATCCACAGCACGGTGGTGGACCCGAAGAACTTCGACGAAAAGAGCTTTGTGGACATCCATTCCGATGTTTGCATCATCCCGCCCAACAGCTTCGCGCTGGCCCGCACGGTGGAGTATTTCCGCATCCCACGCAATGTGCTGACGGTGTGCCTGGGCAAAAGCACCTATGCCCGCTGCGGCATCATCGTCAACGTCACCCCGTTCGAGCCCGAGTGGGAAGGCTATGTGACGCTGGAGTTTTCCAACACCACGCCGCTGCCGGCCAAGATTTACGCAGGCGAGGGCTGTGCACAGGTGCTGTTCTTCGAAAGCGATGAAGTGTGCGAAACCAGCTACCGTGACCGGGGCGGCAAGTACCAGGGGCAGGTGGGCGTGACCTTGCCCAAGACCTGAAGCATTGAACCTGTTTTGAGCTGAGTTGCCTGTGTCTCTACGTTTGCGTCTGGCTGTATGGGCCCTGGGGAGCGTGTCGCTGTTGGCTGCCTGGGGGGCTTGTCTGTCCAGTGCCTTTGAGTCGCAGTCGCCCCAGTTCCTGGCACTGCTGTGGTGGGGCCTGGCTGCGGTCGTGGCGTGCGCCGTCCTGGGCCTGTATGGCGCCTTGCGGCCTCTGTGGCGGGGGCTGGTCCGCACACAGCAAACGCTGTCGGCGCTGGCGCAAACGCCCGCAGCGGCTTTGGCGCCCAGCGGCTGGGACGAACTGGACCACAGCTTGCAGCCTTTGTCGTCCTGGTTGCAAACGCAAACCCAGATGCTGGCGCAACTGCGCAACGCCACACAAGAGTTGGCGCAAGGCCGCGAACTCGGGCCTTTGCCCCGGCACGCCGGGGGCGAACTCGCTGCACTGGCCGATGACCTGGCTGCTGCCCACACCCAAATCCAGACGCTGTTGCTCAATGGGCTGCAGGCCATGCAGGCTATCCACACCCAGGGCCTCACGGTCGAACAGGCGCTGCAGCAGTTGCCGCCGGCCTGGCGCCAGCACGCCCCGTTGCGCAGCGCTTTGGACGAGGTGCACGAGGGGCAGGCACGTTTGCAAAATTCGGTGCGCGCCATGACCCAGGTGGTCGAGCGCAATTCGACGACGCTGGCAGAACTGTCCTGGCAAGCCAAGGGCGTGGGCGAGGCCATGTCGATGCTGGCGGTCAGTGGCCAGCAGGCGGTGGCCTCTTCGCAGGCCCTGGCCAACAATGCCGAGCAGGTCAATGCCCAGGCTTCGCAGGTCGGCGAGCTGGCACGCCAGGCGCAAGAGAATTCTTCGCTGGGCCAGCGCGAGTTGCAGCAGACGATCACGTCCATGCAGGCCATGAACGAGCACACCCAGGTGGCCGGTGCCTCGATCACGCGGCTGCAGGACAACTCGCGCAAGATCGAGCACATCGTGCAACTGATCCGCGAGATCGCCGACAAAATCAACCTGCTGTCGCTCAATGCCGCCATCGAGGCGGCGCGGGCCGGTGAGCATGGCCGAGGCTTTGCCGTGGTGGCGCAAGAGGTGCGCAATCTGGCCGAGAAAACCTTTGTCGCCACCCAGGAAATCGATGCCAGCGTCGGCGGCATTCTGGGCGAGACCGAGCACGCGGTGGACAGCATCAACACCTTGCTGCTGGATGTGCAGGCCAATGTGAGCCAGATCGGCCAGGTGGGCCAGCGCCTCAATGGCATCCTGGACTTCTCCAGCGTGCTGTCGCAGCAAATGGGGGGCATCGTGTCGGCCTCCGAGGCTTCGGCGCAGCAGGTGCGGGGCATCACCCGCTTCCTGGGCGACATCGAGCAAGAACTCAACACCTTTGGCCAGAGCATTGCCACGCAGCAGGCCCAGATCCACGGTCTGGCTGAATTGGGCGAGGGCTTTTTTGACCAGTTGCTGGAGTTGCGCTTTGAAACCCTGCACAGCCGCATGTTCCTGGTGGCGCGCCAGGCGGCCGACGCGGTGCAGCAGGTGTTTGAGCAGGCGATCGCACAAGGACGCGTTCGCCAGGGCGATTTGCTGAGCCAGGAATACCAGGCCATCGCAGGCACCAACCCTGTCAAATACAGTTCGCGCCTCGATGCCTTCACCGACCAGGTGTTGCCAGCCATTCAGGAGCAGGTTCTGCGTGACAACCCGGCGCTGATTTTTGCCATTTGCACCCAGACGACCGGCTACGTGCCCACCCACAATGACAAGTTTGCCAAGGCACCCGTGGGCAACTACGAGGTGGATTTGGTCAACAGCCGCAGCAAGCGCATCTTCAACGACCCTACAGGCAGCCGCTGTGGTGCGCACACCAAGAAAATGCTGCTGCAGACCTACAAGCGCGACACCGGCGAAATCATGCACGACCTGTCCGTGCCCATCTATGTGCAGGGCATCCACTGGGGTGGTTTTCGCATGGGCTACCAGGCGCATTGAGCCTGCGCAGACCGCCTGTCCTGGGCCGTGGGCCCAAAATGCGACAATAGAGGGCAATGACGATTCCTTACTCTCAACTGTCGCTGGCCCCTTCGCTGGCCAAAGCCGTGGCCGAAATGGGCTACGAAAACATGACGCCCATCCAGGCCCAGGCCATTCCTGTGGTGCTGACCGGCAAGGACGTCATGGGTGCGGCCCAGACCGGCACCGGCAAAACAGCCGCTTTCTCGCTGCCCCTGCTGCAGCGCCTGCTCAAGCACGAAAACGCTTCCACCTCGCCTGCACGCCACCCCGTGCGCGCCCTGGTGCTGCTGCCCACGCGCGAACTGGCCGACCAGGTGGCCCAGCAGATCGCGCTGTACGCGAAATACACCCAGCTGCGCAGCACCGTGGTGTTTGGTGGCATCGACATGAAGCCCCAGACCCTGGAATTGAAAAAAGGTGTGGAGGTGCTGGTGGCCACACCGGGCCGCTTGCTGGACCACATCGAAGCCAAGAACGTGGTGCTCAATCAGGTCGAATACGTGGTGCTCGACGAAGCCGACCGCATGCTGGACATCGGCTTCTTGCCCGACCTGCAGCGCATCTTGAGCTACCTGCCCAAAACCCGCACCACGCTGCTGTTCTCGGCCACCTTCTCGCCGGAGATCAAGCGCCTGGCGGGCAGTTACCTGCAAGACCCTGTGACCATCGAGGTGGCACGCCCCAACGAAACCGCATCGACCGTCGAGCAGCGCTTTTTTGCCGCCGCCGACGACGACAAGCGCCGGGTCATCCGCAAAGTGCTGGGCGACCGTGGCTTGCAACAAGCCTTCATCTTCAATAACAGCAAGCTCGGGTGTGCGCGCCTGGCGCGTGCGCTGGAGCGTGACGGTTTCAAAACCGGCGCGTTGCACGGCGACAAGAGCCAGGACGAGCGCCTGAAGGCGCTGGAAGCCTTCAAGAAGGGCGAAGTCAATCTGCTGGTGTGTACCGATGTGGCCGCCCGCGGCCTGGACATCAAGGACGTGCCGGCGGTGTTCAACTACGACGTGCCCTTCAACGCCGAAGACTATGTGCACCGCATTGGCCGCACCGGGCGTGCCGGGGCCTCGGGTCTGGCGGTCACGCTGGTGGCACCAAGCGACACGCGCCTGGTGGCCGACATCGAGAAGCTGATCAAGAAGAAGATCGAGGTCGAATCCATCGAGCTGGACAGCGAGCGTCCGCGTGGCCGTTACAACGAGGGCTCGCGCGGCCGTCGCGACGACGATCCGCGCGATGTGCTGGATGCACCGCGAGAGCCGCGCGAGCGCAGTGAGCGCCGGGGTTTCCGGCCCGCGTCCGCCCCGCGCGATCCGTTCTTCGACAAACCCTACGAGCCTTCTGCTGCCGAAATGCAACCGGTGTGGGAGTCGCAGCGTCCGGCCGGCCGCCCTGGGGTGTCGGCCAACATCAAGAGCAAGCGCAAGGTCGCAGCCCTGTTCAAACCGGGCGAGTGAAGCTGGCCCAGGTTTTTCCTGGGCTTCAAACAAGTGCATGCCAGCGCTGTCAGAATCAGCGCATGTCTTTTCTCCAGATTCCCCCTGGCCGGCCCACCCCGCTGGCCCTGTGCCTTGCGGCGTCGCTGGCTTGCTGGCCAGGCGCGCATGCCCAAACAAGCGCTGCTCCCACCGACCTCGGCACGGTTGAAATCCGCAGCCAACGCAGCAACGATCTGGATGCCCGCCGTGAGTCCACCGCCAGCAAGATCGTGATTGGCCGCGAGGAAATCGAAAAGCAGGGCGATGCCACCCTGGGCGATGTGCTCAAGCGCCTGCCGGGCGTGACCCTGGGGGGACCGCCCGGACGGGGTGGTGCCATCCGCATGCGGGGCCTGGGCAATGGGTACACCCAGATCCTGCTCGATGGCGAACGGGTGCCACCGGGGTTTTCGGTCGAGCAGCTCACCCCCGAACAGATCGAACGTGTCGAGATCCTGCGCGCCCCGACGGCTGAAACCGGCGCACGCGCCATGGCCGGCACCATCAACATCGTGCTGCGTGAGGGCCGCAAGGGCGTGCCGGACGACCTCAAGCTCACGCTCAGCAGCGAGCATGGCCATGCTTCGAGCCAAGCCAACTGGGTGCACAACCTTCAAAGTGAGGCCATCACGGGCAGCGTCACTTTGGCGGCCATGGACACCTACCGACCCGATGAGAGCACCACACTGACGCAGTCCTCGTCGTTTGCCGACCGGGTGCGCGAGGCCAGCAGCCTGGGTCGCCGCCGTGCGCTCAACGCCAATGCCCGCCTGCAATGGAAGGGCGAGCAAGGTCGCAGCCTGACCTTGACGCCTTTCGTGGTGTATTCCGAATACGACAGCCAGGGGCAGATCCGTGTGCGCTCGAACGCAGGCGTGTCCGACGCCGCCCAAACCCAAAGCCAAAGCCGCTTTGCCATGGCGCGTCTGAACGGGCAGTGGGCGCAGCGCCTGTCGGCCGACGATCGGCTGGAACTGCGCTTTGGTTTGGGCCAGTCGAACTACGACTACCGTCTGGACCAGAAGGGGGCCTCGCAGGTGTATGCGGACACCGGTGCGCCGCTGCTGCGCAACCTGTACGAGACACAAAATTTTGTGGACCACAGTGGCAGCCTCACGGGCAAATGGACCCGCCTGCTCGACAACGGGCACCAGATCGTCAGCGGCCTCGAGTTCGAGCAGGTGCGCCGCGACGAGCAGGGCAATGCCGGCTTGGGCGAGGAGGGCGGCGATTTGCAGGCGCGCACGCGCCGCTGGGCGCTCTACAGCCAGGACGAGTTCAAGATCAACCCCCAGTGGTCTGCCCATGGCGGCTTGCGTTACGAGGGGGTGTTGACAGAGGGCACGGTCAACGGTGTACTGAAAAGCAACGACAGTAGGGTCTGGACGCCGCTGCTGCATGCGGTGTTCAAGCCGGACCCGCAAAAACGCGACCAAATCCGCATGAGCCTGACGCGCAGCTACAAGACCCCCACGCTGCACCAGCTGGTGGCCCGTTATGTGCCCGCCGCTGGGGCCAACAGCGCCACCAACCCCGATCGCACTGGCAACCCCGACCTGCGTCCTGAATTGGCCACGGGCATCGATCTGGCGTTTGAGCGCTACCTGGAACAAGGCGGTGTGCTCAGCGCCAGCCTGTTTCGCCGCAACATCACCGACCTGATCCGTTACACCACCACCCTGGGCTGCCTCACCCCAGGGGGGGCAGCTTGTGTTTCCAGCCCCACCAACGTGGGCGATGCGGTCACGCAAGGCGTCGAGTTGGAGGCCAAGTTCCGCCTGAACCAGTGGATCGACGGTGCCTGGCCCGTGGATGTGCGCAGCAATGTGAGCTTTTTCCATTCGCGCGTGAAGGATGTGCCCGGGCCCGACAACCGCCTGGACCAGCAACCCTCGTCGACCGGCAACCTGGGGGGGGATTACCGCCTGCGCAGCCTGCCGCTCACGGTGGGCGGCAACTTCAACTGGAACCCGGCCTACGACACGCGTCGCAGCGACAACCAGTGGGCCTACCAAGGCGCCAAGCGCGTGCTCGATGTGTATGGTTTGTGGCGCCTGTCGCCGTCGGCCGGTCTGCGCCTGACGGTGAGCAACCTCACGCCGCTGGACTATGTGACCGGGTCCACCTTCAGTGGCAACGGGCAGACCGAATCGGCTCGCACTACGGCACGCAACTGGCAGAACGTGCAGTTGCGGCTCGAGTTGAAGATTTAAGCCATGCCATTGCGCCGGGCGAGTTCGACGAACAGGCCCGAGTGGTCAAGGTCGGCCAGCCCGTGGTCGATGGCTTCGCTGTACAGCCGCTCAAACAGCTCGGTGACCGGCGCCTGAAAGCCCATGGCCGCTGCCGTGTCCAGCGCGTTGCGCATGTCTTTGCGTTGCACCGTCATGGTGGCGCGGGCGGCAAAATCGCGGTCCACCATGCGCTGACCATGCAATTCCAGAATGCGGCTTTGGGCAAAGCCGCCACCAATGGCTTCGCGCACCTTGGCCATGTCGGCACCGCCCTTGGCGCACAGCAGCAGGGCCTCGGACACCGCGCCGATGGTGATGCCCACGATCATCTGGTTGGCCAGCTTGGCCAGTTGTCCGGCGCCGTGCGGGCCCACGTGCGTGGTCTTGCCCAGGTGCTGCAGCACCGGCAGGGCGCGCGCCAGGTCGGCGGTTTCACCACCGGCCATGATGGCCAGGGTGCCCGCCTCGGCGGCCACGGTGCCGCCAGAAACTGGCGCATCGATGTGCCGCAGGCCCAGGGCTTCGAGCCGTGCCGCGTGGTCCCGTGCTTCGCCGGGCTTGATGGAGGCCATGTCGATGACCAGGGCGTCCGGCCGCATGGCCTGGGCGACGCCTGAGCCAAACAGCACCTGCTCCACCACCGGGCCGTTTTCCAGCATGCTGATGACGATGTCCGCTGTGTGGACCGCGTCCATGGCGTGGTCGTGCACAGTGGCCCCCAGCGCGGCCAGGGGCTCGGCCTTGGCGCGGTTGCGGTTCCAGGCATGCACGGTCAGGCCGGCCTGGCACAGGCGAGACGCCATGGGCAGGCCCATGCGGCCAATGCCCAGAATGGCAACGGAAGGAGAGGCGGTGTGGTTCATGGTGTGTGTGGCAAGGAAAGTCCGGCATTGTCGCGGGTTTGCCAGGAAGCGCCGTAGCGGCTGTGACAAGATGCGCGCCAAACTCCCAAGGAGACCCCATGGCCACCCGCAGCAAGCCCAAAGATGGCGCCTGGCACGACCGCGTGTACAACAACCGGGAGTTGGTGCCCGACTTTGCGGACCATTTCGCCCGCTGGACCGAACGTTCGCGCCAGGTGCGCGACACGCTGCCCTGCCATCTGGACCTGCGCTATGGCGAGGGTCCGAACGAGACACTGGACATTTTCCCGGCCGAGCAGCCCGATGCCCCCGTGGTGGTGTTCATCCACGGCGGCTACTGGCGCAGCCTGGACAAGGCGGACCACTCGTTCGTTGTGCCCGCCTTGCGCGCCATGGGGGCTTGCGTGGTGCTCATCAACTACGCGCTGTGCCCGGGCACACCGCAGCAGCCGGTAACCGTGCCTGACATCGCCTGGCAAAGCGCGCGTGCCTTGGCCTGGACCTGGCGCCACATTGGCGCGCACGGCGGTGACCGTCATCGCATCTCGGTCATCGGACATTCTGCGGGCGGGCACCTGGCCGCCATGCTGCTGGCCTGCCAATGGCCGCAACTGGGCGAGGATCTACCCACCGACCTGGTGCGCCATAGCCTGTCCATCTCCGGCTTGTACGACCTGGAGCCGGTGCGCCTGACGCCCTTTGTGCAGACCGACCTGCGGCTGACGCCAGCACAGGTCAGACTGGCCAGCCCCGCACTGTGGAAAGCCCCCGGCAAGCGCGTGCTCTACACGGTGGTGGGGGGCGACGAAAGCCCGGAGTTTCTGCGCCACAACCGCCTGATTCGCCAGGCCTGGGGGGCGCGCACCGTGCCGGTCTGCGAAGACCTGCCGGGGCTCAACCATTTCAGCGTGGTGTCGGCGCTGACCGATCCGGCGCACCGTTTGTACGCGTTGGCGAAGCAGTTGGTGACACAGACCTGAGTACCCGCGAGCGACAGGCTGTGGTGGTGCGGCCAGTGCCTGAGGTCCGATTTCTGCGCTTCGGCGCAGCATGAGGACATCGGGCGCTGGCCGTGCCACCGCAGCGGGTGGGCAGGGTCAGTTCTGCAAAAAACGCTCTGCGAGCAAAGACCAGTAAGCCGAACCCACCGCCACGTTCTGGTCGTTGAAGTCGTAGCCCGGGTTGTGCACCATGCAGGCGCCGTGACCACCGCCTGAACCGTCGCCGTTGCCAATCAGCAGGTAGCAGCCAGGCACTTCTTCCAGGAAGAAGGCGAAGTCCTCGCTGCCGGTCAGCGCCTTGCCCTGGCGGGTGACGCGCTCAGCACCCACCAGTGTTTCGGCCACATCGCGGGCGAAATCGGTTTCACGCAGGTGGTTCACCAACACGGGGTAGCCGCGCTGGTAGTCGATGCTGGCCTGCACACCATAGCTTTGCGCCTGGGCATGCACCAGTTCGCCAATGCGTTTTTCCAGCAGGGCCTGCACATCGCGGTGCAGGGCGCGCACGCTCAGGCGCAGCGTGGCCCGCTGCGGGATCACGTTGTTGGCCACCCCGGCGTTGAAGGCGCCGACGGTGATGACCGCTGTCTCCTGCGGGTCGACGTTGCGCGCGACGATGCTTTGCAGGCCCAGCACGATGGCCGATCCGGCCACCACCGGGTCGGCCGCATGGTGGGGCATGGCGCCGTGACCGCCCACGCCTTCCAGCGTGATGGTGACGTTGTCCGACGAAGCCATCATCGGGCCGTCACGCAGCACCAGATGACCCTGCGGGTGGCCCGGCATGTTGTGCATGGCAAACACCGCGTCGCAGGGAAATTGGGTGAACAGGCCATCGTCCATCATCTTGCGCGCGCCGCTCAGACCTTCCTCGGCGGGCTGGAAGATCAGGTTGAGCGTGCCCGAGAACTGCAGGTTTTTGGCGATGTGCTTGGCCGCGGCCAGCAACATGGCCGTGTGGCCATCGTGCCCGCAGGCGTGCATGATGCCCGCGTGGCAGCTGGCGTAGGGCAGGCCGGTGGCTTCCTCGATGGGCAGCGCATCCATGTCGGCGCGCAGACCCAGGGTTTTGGTGCCGCTGCCGCGCTTGAGCTGTCCGACCACGCCGGTGCCGCCCAGGCCGCGCGTGACTTGGTAACCCCATTGCTGGAGCTGCTCGGCCACCAGATCGCTGGTGCGGTATTCCTTGTAGCCCATTTCGGGGTGGCGGTGGATGTCGCGGCGCACCGCGATGAACTCGTCGGCCTGCGCGTTCAGGGTTTGCAGCAGGTCGTGGGCAAAAGCCTCGCGGGGTGCATTCATGATGCGTTCCTTGTTCAGTGGTTTACTGAGGCTGCAGGTTAATGGATTTGGCAATGGCTCGGTAGCGCTCGATTTCGCCCTGGTAGATGCGGGCGAGTTCGGCGGGCGTGCGCGAGGGCAGGACCACATTGCCATTGGCCTCGAAGGCTTTGCGGGTCTCGGGAACCTCGACCGCTGCATAGAAGGCCTTGTTCAGGGCACTCACGACGGTGTCCGGCGTGTTCTTGTGGACCTGGATGCCGGCCCAGATGTCAAACTCCATCGCTTCCAGGCCTTTCATGGCGGCCATGGGCGGGTACTGCTTGAACAAAGGGTGCCGCGTTTTGGCGGTCACGGCCAGGCCCTGGATCTTGCCTTCCTGCAAAGTCTGCGGGATCGAGCCCCCCATGGGCAGGAAGGCCATGTCGATCTGGCCGCCCATCAGGTCGGACAGCAGAGGTGCAATGCCTTTGTAGGGCACATGCAGCATCTCGACCTGGGTCAGTTGGGAGAATTTTTCGCCGATGAGGTGGTAGAGCGAGCCTGGACCCACACTGCCGTAACTCAGCGGCGTGCCCGTGTTCTTGCGCGCCATGGCCAGCAGTTCATCGACGGTCTTGACGTTGAGCGAGTTGCGCACGGCCAGGATGGTGTTGGTGGTCGTGAATTGCGCCACCAGCTTGAAGTCCTCGGACTTGTATTTGACGCCCTGGATGGCGATCGGGGCCAGCACCAGTTCCATCGGACTGCCTGCACTCAGGGTGTAGCCATCGGCAGGTGCGTTGACCAGCCGGCTCATGCCGATCGATCCGCCGGCGCCGCCAATGTTCTCGATGATCATGGTCTGGCCCAGTTTGGCCGCGGCGTCGGGCTGCACCTTGCGTGCAAAAAAGTCGGACGGACCGCCGGCCGGGTAGGGCACGATCAGGCTGATGGTCTTGGCCGGGTAATTCTGCGCCCAGGCGGTGCCGATGGCGCAGGAGGCCATGAGCATGCCGCTGAGAAAGGTTTTGAAGTTCATGCGAGTCTCCTGGGATGGGTGTTGTTGATCAGAACCACGCCGGCATCGTAGAAAGCGATTTCTCATGTGTCCAATGACTTATTTTTCTTATTTCCATTCGTAAAATGAATGGATGAACCTCAGGCACCTGGAACACTGGCTGGCATTGGCCGACACCGGCTCCTTCAGCCGTGCCGCCGAGAAGCTGCACATCACCCAGTCGGCACTCAGCCGCAGCATCCAGGCGCTGGAGGAAGAGCTGGGCGGGCCGCTGGTGGACCGCATCGGCAAACGCAACGAGCTGACGCCGCTGGGCTGGGCGGTACTGGAGCGGGCGCGGCGCATCGTGCGCGACGCCGAGGAGCTCAAGCTGGGTGCCGAGGCGCTGCAGCACGGTGGCCTGGGCCATCTGCGGCTGGGGCTGGGCTCGGGGCCGGGGGCGATGCTGATGACGCCCTGGCTGATCTATATGGCCAGTCACCACCCGGGGGTGAAGGTGTCAATCACCCGTGGGCCGACCGAGCTGCAGCTGCAGCAGCTGCGCGACCGCTCACTGGATGCGCTGGTGGTGGACGTGCGCCGTGTGGTGCCGGCGGCCGATCTGCGCATCGGCCCCACCTTTGACATGCCTGCAGGCATGATCTGCCGTGCGGGCCATCCGCTGCTCAGCCGCCATCCCCAGGGTGTGCCTTTTGAGGCCTTGCTGTCCTACCCGGTGGCTTCGATCCCTTTGTCCGAGGAAGTGGCCCGGATCCTGGTCACCCGCTACGGTGCCAGAGCAGACCCCGCCGCACTCACGACCCTGCAGTGCGAAGAGATTGCCAGCTTGCTGCAGACCGTGCGACAGACCGATGCGATTTACCTGGGTATTCTGGGCGCAGCGCGCGAGGAGTTGCTGCGCGGTGAGCTGGTGGTGCTGTCGGTGCTGCCCCGTCTGGATTCGGGTGCGCTGCTGGGCATGGTCACCTTGGCCGGACGCACCGAGTTGCCCGTGATGGGGGTATTCCGCGAATTTGTGGTGCGCATGCTGGGCCATGGCGATGGTGCCAGCCCGGAGGACAAGTCATGAACGAAATGGTGCCGGCCTTGCTGGCAGTGGCTGCCGGCTACACCGTGCTGGGCCTGACCGGTTTTGGTTCCGCGTTGGTGATCGTGCCTTTGCTCGCCTGGCATTGGCCCTTGCCCGAAGTGGTGGCTTTGACATTGACGCTCGATTTGCCCGCGTCGCTGATGCACAGCGGCCTGAACTGGCGCCAGGTGCAGTGGCGCGAGCTGCGGCGCCTGCTGCCCGGCATGGTGTTGGGCACCTTGCTCGGTCTGTGGCTGTCGCATCACCTGAACAGCCGCTGGCCTTTGCTGGCGCTGGGCGTGTATGTGGCCGGGGTGGGGGTGCGTGCCTTGCGGGCGGGCGGCCATTCGCCCGTCCCGTTGGCGGCGTCCTGGGGCCACGTCTACGGTCTGGGCATTGGTGTGGTGGAAATGCTGTTTGGCACCGCCGGGCCGGTGGTGGTGGCCTGGCTGGCTCGCCAGCTGCCGGACCCGCACCGGCTGCGGGCCAGCATTCCGATGGTGATGGTGGTGGCCGTGCTGACTGTGCTGGCCGGCATGGCGGTGGACGGCCGGCTGTCGCAGCCGGTGCTGTGGCAACGCTGGTCTTGGCTCATCGTGTCTGCGCTGGCGGGGGTCTGGCTGGGGCACCACATGGCGCACCGCGTGCCCGTGGCACGGCTGCGGCAAATGATTTGTGCCTTGCTGGTGGTCAGCGGCAGCGTGCTCGCCGCCAAGGCGCTGCGGTAAAAGCTAAGGCCAGGGCATGACCACGGAGCCTCATCCGGGGCAGGCGCCGGGCGCCGATTTCTGCGTACCCGCAGCATGAGGTGCCCGGCGTCTGCCTCGGGTGGGGCGGTGGCAGTCAAGGACGAGGCTTCAATAAAAAGGGCCTGCGATCCGTCTCCAGATCACAGGCCCCTGATCGGTGCTTTTGGGGTTACATCAGCAGGTGTTCGCCCGCGTTGTCGCCGCCCAGGATCACGTAGTTGACCTTGCGGATGTCCATGAGCTTCTTGCCGCCAGCGTAGCTGATCGAGCTTTGCACGTCCTGCTCCATCTCGATCAGGGTGTTGGCCAGCTTGCCCTTGACAGGCTCCAGGATGCGCTTGCCTTCGACGTGCTTGTATTCGCCTTTGTTGAAGTCCGAGGCCGAACCGTAGTACTCCTTGAACAGTTCGCCATCGACCTCGACGGTCTTGCCCGGCGATTCTTCGTGGCCGGCAAACAGCGAGCCGATCATGACCATGCTGGCGCCAAAGCGGATGCTCTTGGCGATGTCGCCGTGGCTGCGGATGCCCCCGTCGGCAATGATGGGCTTGGTGGCCACGCGGGCGCACCACTTGAGCGCCGACAGCTGCCAGCCGCCCGTGCCAAAGCCCGTCTTGAGTTTGGTGATGCAGACCTTGCCCGGGCCCACGCCGACCTTGGTGGCGTCGGCGCCCCAGTTTTCAAGATCGATCACGGCTTCGGGTGTGGCCACGTTGCCAGCGATCACGAAAGCCTTGGGCAGCTTGTCCTTGATGTAGCCGATCATGTTCTTCACGCTGTCGGCGTGGCCGTGCGCGATGTCGATCGTGATGTATTCGGGGCACAGGCCCTGGGCCACGAGCTGGTCCACCGTCTCGTAGTCGGGTTGCTTTACACCCAACGAAATCGAGGCATAGACGCCTTTGGCGTGCATGTCCTTGACCAGCTTGACGTTGTCGATGTCAAAGCGGTGCATCACGTAGAAGTAGCCGTTTTTGGCCATCCACTCGCAGATCGACTCGTCCACCACCGTCTTCATGTTGGCCGGCACCACCGGCAAACGGAAAGTGCGGCTGCCCAGCTGCACGCTGGCGTCGCACTCGGAACGGCTCTCCACGCGGCACTTGCGCGGCAGCAGCAGGATGTTGTCGTAGTCAAAAATTTCCATGAGAAAACCAAGCTCCAGAAAGGATTCGTTGAAAGAACGATTGAGCGCTTGGCTTGGCCGGCTTTGTGTGCCCTGTGGGGCCACCCATTGCAGGCGGCAGGCACAAAAAACCGGGCGCAAGAATCTTGGGCCCGGTGATTGATTGTACAGGGTTATGCCTGAGCCTGGGTGACGACTTGGGTGGTGCCCGTCTGGCGGGGCATGAAATGTACCGGCCAGAGGACGGCTTTTACAATCCACGCCATGCTCGATGTGCCTGCCTCTCCACTGTCTTCTCCCCTGTTGCAGGGCCTCAATGACGAACAAGGCCGCGCCGTCACGCTGCCCGCCGAACACGCGCTGATTCTGGCCGGCGCCGGTTCGGGCAAGACGCGGGTGCTGACCACCCGCATCGCCTGGTTGCTGCAAACCGGGCAGGTCTCGCCGGGTGGCGTGCTGGCCGTGACTTTCACCAACAAGGCGGCCAAGGAAATGCTCACCCGTCTGTCGGCCATGCTGCCGGTGAACGTGCGCGGCATGTGGATCGGCACCTTCCATGGCCTGTGCAACCGGTTCCTGCGCGCGCATTACCAGCTGGCGCAGTTGCCACAGACCTTCCAGATCCTCGACACGCAGGACCAGCTCAGCGCCATCAAGCGACTGTGCAAGCAATTCAATGTGGACGAAGACCGCTTCCCGCCCAAGCAGTTGCAGTACTTTATTGGGGGCTGCAAGGAAGACGGCCAGCGTCCCGCCGATGTGCCGGTGCGTGACGATGAAACGCGCCGCAAGGTCGAGCTCTACCAGCTTTATGAGGAGCAGTGCCAGCGCGAGGGGGTGGTTGATTTCGGCGAGCTGATGCTGCGCTCCTACGAATTGCTGCGCGACAACGCCCCGGTGCGCGAGCACTACCGCCGGCGCTTTCACCACATCCTGGTGGACGAGTTCCAGGACACCAACAAGCTGCAGTACGCCTGGCTCAAACTGCTGGCAGGGCAGCCGGGCGAGGGCGGGCACAGCGCCATCATGGCGGTGGGCGACGACGACCAGAGCATCTACGCCTTTCGTGGCGCGCGCGTGGGCAATATGGCCGACTTTGTGCGCGAATTCCAGGTGCGCCACCAGATCAAGCTGGAGCAAAACTACCGCAGTTTCAGCAACATCCTCGATTCGGCCAACCACCTGATCAGCCACAACAAGGGCCGCCTGGGCAAGACGCTGCGCACCACGCAGGGGGCAGGTGAGCCGGTGCGCGTGGTCGAGTCTGCCAGCGACTTTGCCGAGGCCAACTGGGTGGTGGACGAGATCCGCCAGCTGGTCAAGCAGGACGGCTTCTCGCGCAAGGAAATCGCCTTGCTGTACCGCAGCAACGCGCAAAGCCGCGTGCTGGAAACCGCGCTGTTCAACGCCGGTTTCCCTTACCGTGTCTACGGCGGTCTGCGCTTTTTCGAGCGTGCCGAGATCAAGCACGCGCTGGCCTATTTGCGCCTGCTTGAGAACCCCCACGACGACACCAGCTTCTTGCGGGTGGTCAACTTTCCGCCGCGCGGCATCGGCGCGCGCAGCATCGAGCAACTGCAGGATGCGGCGCGTGCCGCAGGCTGCTCGCTGCACGATGCGGTGAGCGCCACCACCGGCAAGGCGGGGGCCAATCTGGGCGCTTTTGTCGCCATGGTCGATGTGCTGCGCGAACAGACCGAAGGTCTGACGCTGCGCGAGATCATCGACCTGGTGCTCGACAAGACCGGTTTGGTGCAGCACTACCGCACCGAAAAAGAAGGCGCCGACCGGGTGGAGAACCTGGAAGAACTCGTCAACGCGGCGGAAAGCTTCGTCACGCAAGAGGGCTTTGGTCGCCACGCGGTGGCTTTGCCAGAGCTCTCGCAAAGCCCGGCCAGCCAGGGGCTGGACGCGACGCAACCGTTGTTGGGTGACTCGCTGGAAGACGGCGTGACCATGAGCCCGTTGGCGGCCTTCCTCACGCATGCCGCGCTCGAAGCCGGCGACAACCAGGCGCAGGCCGGCGAAGATGCCATCCAGCTCATGACCGTGCACGCCAGCAAGGGCCTGGAATTTGACGCGGTGTTCATCTGCGGCCTCGAAGAAGGCCTGTTTCCGCACGAAAACGCGATGAGCGACTACGACGGGCTGGAAGAAGAGCGCCGCCTGATGTACGTGGCCATCACCCGCGCACGCCAGCGCCTGTACCTGAGCCATTCGCAGACCCGCATGCTGCACGGCCAGACGCGCTACAACCTCAAGAGCCGCTTCTTTGACGAACTGCCCGAGGCTTGCCTGAAGTGGGTCACGCCCAAATCGGGCGGCTTTGCCAGCGGTATGGCGGCCAGCGCCTGGACACCCGCACAGGCGCGCCATGGCCAAGCCGGTGCACAAGCCCGTCCTTCATGGGGCAACAGCGGTTTGGGCGCAGCTTCGGTCAGTGCAGACACCTGGAAGAGTCCGCCGGTGCCGGTGCAAAAAAGCGAACCCTCGCACGGCATCAAGGCGGGCATCACCGTGTTCCATGCCAAGTTCGGCGAGGGCAAGGTGCTGGCTGTTGAGGGGGCGGGCACCGATGCCCGCGCGCAGGTCAATTTCCCGCGCCATGGCGTCAAATGGCTGGCGCTGTCCGTGGCCAAGCTGACGGTGGTGTAAGCCCTTCAGGAGAACGGCTGCATGCACATCACCACCCACGCGCAGCTGAGGTCGCTGTATGCCCAACCCACCGAGCGGGCGCAGCGCAAACAGTTGTCAGCCCTCGACCAGCACTGCAGGGCCTTCATTGCGCTCTCGCCTTTCGTGGTGCTGGCCACCTCGGACGCGCAAGGTCGGATCGACGCCACGCCACGCGGTGGGGCACCGGGTTTTGTGCAGGTGCCCGATGACCACACCTTGCTGCTGGGCGATGCGCCGGGCAACAACCGGCTGGATGCCCTGCAGAACCTGCTGGACAACCCGCGCGCAGGTTTGCTGTTCATGGTGCCGGGGGTGGATGAGACCTTGCGTGTGAACGGGCGGGTGGTGCTGTCCACCGATCCGGCCGATGTGGCCGCGTGCAGCGATGGCCGACGCTTGCCCAAGGTGGTGCTGCGTCTGACAGTTGAAGAGGCCTTTTTGCACTGCGCCAAGGCTTTCATGCGGTCGCGGTTGTGGCAAGCCGACGCCCAGGTCGAGCGCGAACGCTTGCCGACCATGGGGCAGATGCTCCACGAGCAGATCGGTTTGGACGCGCCGCCCGAGACCCAGGCGCAGATGCTGGCGCGTTACCAGCAGGACTTGTGAAGCGACGGGCTCAGGCGAACTGCGGTTCTGTGGCGCTGAAGCAGTCCTTCACCGTGAACAGCATTGAGGTGAAGAACATCGCGGCCACCAGCAAGGCCAGCGGCATGAGGATGGACAAGGTCATCTGCACGTCGCCCAGGATGCTGGCGGCCAGCATGGCGATCACAGCTGCGGCGCCAAATACGCCGGCCCACACCAGGCTGTAGACCAGAAAGGCGCCTTTGTTGCGCCAGCAGCCCATCCAGCTGAAAAACAGGCTTTTGACCGGCGGCACCCCTTGCCAGAACACCAAGGCGGGCGCGTGCCAAAACAACATGGACAGCGGCACATACAAGACCATGGCCACCCACAGTGCGGCCTGAAAGCTGTCGGACTGAACCAGTTCGGGCTTGATCGGCGCGCCCGCCAGGTAGACGCTGGCAAACAGCCCGCCATCGACCAGCATGGAGGCCGCCATCAGCAGCAGGAAGCCGGCGGCATACAGCGCACCCAAATGCAGCATGGGGGCACGGTTGGGGCCGGGCCGCAATGCCAGCCAGAGCGTGCCGGGCATGGGAAAGCGCCCTTCGCTGGCAACCTGGCTGGCGGCCATCAGCCCGGCCGTGAAGGCCGGCATGAGCACCAAGGCCAGCACGCCTCCCACCAGTGGCAGCATGGACACCAGCGAGACGAGCGCCATGAACAAAAAGAACAGCCCGGACATGGCCAGCGGCTGGCGCCAGAAGGTGCGCATGCCTTGCAGGGCCCATTGCAGGCCCTGGCGCGCGGGGACAGTTTGCAGCAGCATGGTTACAGGGTCACCGGGGTGTGTATACGGCCACGCAGCACACGTTCAAAGTGTGTGGGGTCGTGCGGTTTGAGCATGGACGCCTCGCGCGGCAGGTAAAAATCCCACAGGCGCGACACCCAAAAGCGCAGCGCGCCTGCGCGCAGCATGGCCGGCAGCAGTTCGCGCTCGGTGGCTGTGAGCGGACGCACGCTTTGGTAAGCCTGGAGCATGGCTTGGGCGCGCCCGGGTTCGTGCTGACCGTTGGCATGCGTGATGCACCAGTCGTTCAGGCACACGGCCAGATCGAACAACCAAGTGTCGACGCCAGCGAAGTAGAAGTCGAAAAAACCCGTCAGCCGCTCGCCTTCGAACATCACGTTGTCACGGAACAGATCGGCATGGACCGGGCCACGGGGCAAGGCGGCATAGGCGCTGCCTTGGGCGATGTGGTTCTGGTAGGCCAACTCGCTTCGGATCAGTGCGGACTGTGCTTCGTCCAGGTTGGGCAGGACCACCGGCACCGTCTCGTTCCACCAGGGCAGGCCACGCAAATTGGGCTGGGTGCGCTGGTAGTCGGCACCGGCCAGGTGCATGCGTGCCAGCATCTCGCCCACGGCGGCGCAGTGCACCGCCTCAGGGGCCAGTTGGCTTTTGCCTGCCAGCTTGTTGACCACGGCGGCGGGTTTGCCGCACAGGGTGTGCAAGACATCGCCAGCCTGGTCGGCGGCGGGGTCCGGCACCGGGATGCCTTTGCCCGCCAAGTGCTTCATCAGGTACAGGTAAAAGGGCAGTTGTTCGTGCGTCAGCCGCTCAAACAGGGTGAGCACGTATTCGCCCAGGTCTGTCGTGACGAAGTAGTTGGTGTTTTCGATGCCCCCCTCGATGCCGCGCAGGGCCGTGAGCTGGCCCAGTTGCAGGCGCTGCATCAGGTCATTGGCTTGGGATTCGGAAACTTCGGTGAAAACCGCCATGGGGAAATCGGGTCAGGAATCGGTGCAGGGCCGGCACCATGGCCGGGAGGTCAGCCTTCAATTGTAGGTTGCCGCGCCGGGGGATCGGGTGACCTTGCGCCAGACTGCACAATCGGGGCATGAGCGAAACACCCACCGAAGAAAAGCCCATGCTGCTGCTGGTCGACGGCTCCAGCTACCTGTACCGCGCTTTCCACGCCATGCCCGATCTGCGGGCGGTGCCGGGCGACCCGAACAGCCCGGCCACGGGCGCCATCCGCGGCATGATCAACATGATGGAGCGGCTGCGCAAGGACTACCCGGCGCCGCTGGCCGCTTGTGTGTTCGACGCCAAGGGACCGACCTTCCGCGACGAGCTCTACCCCGACTACAAGGCGCACCGCAGCCCCATGCCCGACGATCTGCGCGCGCAGATCGAGCCCATCCACGAGCTGGTGCGCCTGATGGGCTGGACCGTGCTTGACGTGCCGGGCGTGGAAGCCGACGACGTGATCGCCACGCTGGCGCACGCCGCCAGCACACAGGGTGTGGATGTGATCGTCTCCAGCGGCGACAAGGACTTGAGCCAGTTGGTCAACGAACACGTCACCATCGTCGACACCATGAACGGCAAGAAGCGCGATGTGGCCGGTGTCACGGCCGAGTTCGGCGTGCCGCCTTCGCTGATGGTCGATTTCCAGACCCTGGTGGGCGACCCGGTGGACAACGTACCCGGCGTGCACAAGGTCGGCCCCAAGACCGCGGCCAAGTGGCTGCTCGAATACGGCTCGCTCGATGCCCTGGTGGCCCGTGCCGGCGAAGTCAAGGGTGCGGCAGGCGAGAACCTGCGCCAGGCGCTGGACTGGCTGCCCAAGGGGCGCCAGCTGGTGACCATGAAGACCGACTGCGATCTCTCCAGCTGGCTGCCAGGCCTGCCCGCGCTCGATGCACTGCACCTGCATTCCCCCAACGAAGACAAGCTGCGCAGCTTCTACGAAACCTACGGTTTCCGGTCACTGGCGGCCAGGGCGGGCGGCGCAGTGCCACCCGCACCGGTCAAGCCGCGTGCTGCTGCGGCCACGGGCGATCTGTTCGGCGACGCGCCGGCGGATGAGCCACAGCCCGCAGCCGGCAGCCGGGTGCTGGGGCCGGTGAACTACGTCACCATCACCGACTGGGCCACTTTCGAGCAGTGGCTGGCCCGTATCGAGGCTGCGCCCCTGACCGGGCTGGACACCGAAACCACTTCGCTCGACGAGATGCGTGCCGAGATCGTGGGCATTTCGCTGGCCGTGCAACCGGGCGAAGCCGCCTACATCCCGCTGGCGCACAACGGCCCCGATGCCCCCGTCCAGCTGCCGCTGGCCGAGGTGCTGCAGCGCCTGCAGCCCTGGCTGGAGAACCCGCAGCGCCACAAGCTGGGCCAGCATGTCAAGTACGACCAGCATGTGTTCGCCAACCATGGCATTGCAGTGCGTGGCTATGTGCACGACACCATGCTGCAAAGCTATGTGCTCGAAGTGCACAAGCCGCACAACCTGGCCAGTTTGGCCGAGCGGCACCTGGGGCGTTCAGGCCTGAGCTACGAAGACCTGTGCGGCAAAGGCGCCCACCAGATTCCGTTTGCGCAGGTGGATGTGGCGCGCGCCACGCAGTATGCGAGCGAAGACGCAGACCAGTGCCTGGACGTGCACCTGGCGCTGTGGCCGCAGATCGAGCAGGATGCGGGCCTCAGCACCATTTACGCCTTGGAAATCGCGACCAGCGAGGCCTTGTTCCGCATCGAACGCAACGGTGTGCTGATCGACGCGCCGACCCTGGCCGCGCAAAGCCAGCAACTGGGTGAGCGCATCGTGCAGCTGGAGCAGGAGGCCTATGCCATCGCTGGCCAGCCCTTCAACCTGGCCAGCCCCAAGCAGCTGGGCGAAATCTTCTTCGACAAGCTGGGTCTGCCCGTGGTAAAGAAGACCGCGACCGGCGCACGCAGCACCGACGAAGAGGTGCTTGAAAAACTGGCCGAAGACTACCCTCTGCCTGCTCGCATCCTGGAACACCGCAGCCTGTCCAAGCTCAAGGGCACCTACACCGACAAGCTGGCGCAGATGGCGCTGCCGCGCACGGGCCGCGTGCACACCCACTACGCCCAGGCCGTGGCCGTGACGGGTCGCCTGTCGAGCAACGACCCCAACCTGCAGAACATTCCGATCCGCACCGCCGAAGGCCGCAAGGTGCGCGAGGCCTTTGTCGCGCCGGCGGGCAGCGTGATCGCCAGCGCCGATTACAGCCAGATCGAGTTGCGCATCATGGCCCACCTGAGCGGTGACGAAGCCCTGCTGCGTGCCTTCCACGATGGGCTGGACGTGCACAAAGCCACGGCCGCCGAGGTGTTCGGCCTCACCCCCGAGCAGGTCAGCAGCGAGCAGCGCCGCTATGCCAAGACCATCAACTTCGGCCTGATCTACGGCATGAGCGCCTTTGGACTGGCCAAGGCCCTGTCCATCGACAACACGGCGGCCAAGAACTACATCGCGCGCTATTTCGAGCGCTTTGCTGGCGTCAAGCGCTACATGGACGAGACGCGCGAGCAGGCCAAAGCCCAGGGCTTTGTGAAAACCGTGTTCGGTCGGCGCCTGATGCTGCCCGAGATCAACAGCCCCAATGGCCCGCGCCGCGCCGCGGCCGAACGCGCGGCCATCAACGCGCCCATGCAGGGCACGGCGGCCGACCTGATCAAGCTGAGCATGGTGGCCGTGCAAAAGGCGCTGGACGAGCAAGGCCGCGCCACGAAAGTCATCATGCAGGTGCACGACGAACTGGTGTTCGAGGTGCCCGAGGCCGAAATCGATTGGGTGCGCACCGAGGTGCCGCGCCTCATGGCCGGCGTGGCTGCGCTCAAGGCCCCCTTGCTGGCCGAGGTGGGGATGGGTCCAAATTGGGAACAAGCGCACTGAAAGTACCCAAGTTTTCCGAATCCGGTATCCTTCTTTTTTTGTATCGAGGGGAAACCCCATGTCCAGTTTTGCCGACCAGCTCAAGGCCGAAATCGCTCGCATCGCCCGCAAGGAAGTGCGGGCCGAAACCAAGGCCTTGAAAAAAGCCAATGCGCAGTACCGTGCCGACATTGCGACCCTCAAACGCAGTTTGACGGTGCTCGAACGTGCCCTGGCTCGACAGGCCAAAGGCGGTGGGCGTGGCACCGCCTCACCTGAGGCCGCTGAAAAAGTGTCACCGGCACAGGGCCTGCGCTTCAGGGTGGAAGGCTTTGCCAGTCTGCGCAAGAAGCTGGGCCTGTCGGCTGCCGATATGGGCAAGCTGGTCGGAGTCTCTGCCCAGTCGGTCTACCACTGGGAGACCGGCAAAAGTCGCCCGCGCGCCAGCCAGCTTGCCGCCATTGCGGCTGTGCGCAAACTGGGCAAACGCGAAGTGGCTGCCAAACTGGCTGCTGAATAAGTAGATTGAGTGGGGCGGCAAAGCAGGCCAATACCCATTGACCGACAGGAGACAAGACCCGTGAACAGCATCTATCCCCATCTGGTTCAGGACACCGAAGCCTTGCTGCACAACACCGCCGAGCCCACGCGCCGTGTGGCGCTCAAGGCGGCTTTGGGCGTGGGCTATGTGGCCGCAGCCGGCACTGTGATGGCGCAGACAGCGGTTCGCACACCGAGCGAGGGTTTGGTGACCGGTGAAGTCACCATCGAGGTGGGGGGCGTTCAGGTGCCGGCCTACCGCAGCGCACCAGCGGGCAAAACCCATCTGCCGGTGGTGCTGGTGATATCCGAGATATTCGGTGTGCACGAATACATTGCCGATGTGACCCGGCGCCTGGCAAAGCTCGGGTATTTGGCTATAGCGCCAGAGTTGTTCGTGCGCCAGGGCGACCCCAGCGCTTACGGTGAGATCGCCAAGATCAACTCGGAGATCATTGCCAAGGTGCCTGACGCCCAGGTCATGGGCGATTTGGACGCTTGGGTGGCGTGGGCGGGTGCCCATGGCGGCAATGTGGACAAGCTGGCGATCACCGGTTTTTGCTGGGGCGGTCGCATCAGTTGGCTGTACGCCATGCACCAGCCGCGCATCAAGGCTGCGGTGGCTTGGTATGGGCGTTTGGTGGGGGCGGCCACGGCCAACACCCCCAGCCACCCGCTGGATGGGGTGGGGCAACTCAAGGCGCCGGTGCTCGGGCTGTATGGCGGGGCCGATGCGGGCATTCCGCTGGAGTCGGTGGAGCGCATGAAACAGGCGCTGGCGCAGGGGCCTGCCGCTGCCCGCGCGAGCGAACTGGTGGTCTATCCTGACACGCCGCATGCTTTCCATGCCGACTACCGGCCCAGCTATCGGCAAGGGCCTGCTGAAGACGGCTGGCGGCGCATGCAGGCCTGGTTCAAGCGCCACGGCGTGGCCTGAAACCTGCCTGGCCTGTGCCAAAATAACGCACCGCCCTTCGGGGCGGTTTGTTTTGGGTGTGTATGACGCTGTTGCTGATCCTTGTGGGAACCTTGCTGGCCGGCATTGGCAGCGTGTGGCTGGCCGCCTGGCTGAGCTTCGGCGTGTTTTCGCGCTACACCCAGCACATGCTGAGTCTGGCCGCAGGCGCGCTGCTGGCCACCGGTTTTCTCAAGCTGCTGCCCGAAGCCTTTGAGAGCGGGCTCTCGCCCCATGCGTTGTTCATCACGCTGCTGGTGGGGCTGGTGTTTTTCTTCCTGCTCGACAAGGCCGAGCTGTGGCACCACGGCCATGAACACCACCATGGGCACGGCCATGATGCTGGGGTGGGGCATGACCACGGCCATGCGGACCATGGGCACCACCACACCCCGGTAAGCGGCGGCTGGGCGGTGCTTGCGGGCGACAGCCTGCATTGTTTTGGGGACGGCATCCTGATCGCGTCGGCTTTCATGGCCGATGCGCAGCTGGGTGCTCTGGCCGCGCTGGCGGTGCTGGCGCACGAGGTGCCGCACCACATGGGCGATTTGGTGGTGCTGCGCCAGGGCCAGCGTTCGCGCCATGCGGCCCTGATCAAGGTTTCACTGGCCGGGGCGGTGACGGCGCTGGGTGGTTTGATCGGGTATGGCTTGGTGGACGCCTTGCACGAGCAGTTGCCGTACTTCCTGGTGGTGGCCAGCAGCAGCTTCATTTATGTGGCGCTGGCCGACCTGATTCCCCAGTTGCAAAAGCGTTTGAGCACCCGCGAGACGTTCGCGCAGGTGTTCTGGCTGGGTTTTGGCATCGCGGCGGTGCTGGCGGTGGCGGCCCTGACGGGCGGTCACGCGCACTGAACCACCGTGAGCAGGCTTAGCCCTTGGCGCAGGGCAAGCCGGGTGTGCGCGACCACTCGCTCCAGCTGCCGGCGTACAAGGCTGTGGGCTCGTAACCGGCCAACTCCATCGCGATCACATTGGGCACAGCGCTCACGCCGCTGCCGCATTGGTGCACCACGCCGTGGACATCGCGCTCAGCCAGCACGGCAGACCATTCGGCCCGCAATTGCGCCGCAGGTTTGAAGTGGCCTTCGGGTGTGAAGTTGTCGGTGAACGGTCGGTTCAGTGCGCCTGGAATGTGCCCGGCCACCGGATCCAGCGGTTCAACCTCGCCCCGGTAACGCGGTGCGCCACGCGCATCGACCACGGTTTGACCGCTTTGGCCCAGGCGTGAGGCCACGGTGGCGGTGTCCAGCAGTTCACGCAAGGGTTCGCGCAGCACGAATTCGGTGGGTATCACGGGCTTCGTCGGCCCGCTGGCCAGGGCGCCACCCGCAGCGGCCCAGGCTTGCAAGCCACCGTCCAGCACGGCCACGGCCTCGTGGCCCAGCCATTTGAGCATCCACCACAGGCGGCCACAGTAGTTGCAGCCGTTGCGGTCGTACACCACCACTTGGGTGTTTTCACCCACGCCCATGCGGCCCAGCCAGTCAGCCACGATTTCACGGCGGGGCAGGGGGTGGCGGCCGCCGTTGACCGCGTGTGCCGCGTCCTGAGCGCTCAGGTCGCGGTCCAGGTGGGCTTGTTGTGCGCCCGCAATATGGCTTTGTGCAAACAAGGCATCGGCGGCCTCGGGCTGCATCAGGTCAAAGCTGCAGTCAAAGACCGTGAGGGGGCGGCCCTCGGCTTGCAATTGTTGCAGTTCGGTGGCGGAAATCAGCAGGGTGTGCATGGGGCGCTCCGGTGGTGGGTCAATGTTCTTCGGCGGGCGGTTTCGGCAGTGCGCGGTTGCGCAAAGCGGTGGCGGTGATGCCGCTGACGATGATCAGCGCCATGCCTGCCCAGCCGATCAGAGGGATCTGGTCGCCGAACAGGAACAGGCCGTACAGCGCTGCGAACACGATGCCTGAATACTGCAGGTTGGCCACCACCAGCGTGGCGCCCTGGCTGTAGGCCAGCGTCATGCACAGCTGTCCCAGCGCGGCCAACACACCCACGGGCAGCAGCCACAGCACGGCTGGCCAGGTCCAGGGCGAAAATCCCAGGTAGAGGCTGGCCACCAGGCCGGTCAGGGTGGTACCGACAGAAAAGAAAAACACGGTGCGTGATTCTGGCTCGCCCATGCGTCCCAGTGCGGCCACCTGCATGTAGGCCATGGCGGCAATCAGTCCCGACATCAGTCCCACCACGCCAGCAAACAACTGGTTTTGCTCGATGGTGGGGCGCAGGATCATCATCACGCCCGCAAAACCCGCCATCACGGTGAGGGCGATCGGGCCTTGCCGGAGTGCATCCTGCAAGCGGCCCATGACCAGCGTACCGCCGACCAAAAAGGCGGCCACCCAGACGCCACTCATGTAGTTGAGCGTCATGGCGGTGGCCAGTGGCAGGTGGGCGATGGCGTAGAACCAGGCGGACAGCGAGGTCACACCGATGGCCGAGCGCCAGATGTGCATCATGGGTACGGGCGTGCGCAAGGACACACCCTTGAGGTGGCAGGCGCCGCCCATGACGGCCATGCCAATCACGCCGCGGTAGAAAACGAGTTCGAAGGTCCCGAAGTGGGCCGACGCGAATTTGATACAGACGCTCATCGTCGCAAAAAACAGCGACGCGAGAATCATCCAGGAAGCTTGCATGAGGGCGATCATGCCATGACGTGACAACGGCCTCCGAGGAGGCCGTTGTGGGTGTGGCTGTGGGCGTCAGGCCTCGGGCATGGCCATTTGCCTGCGGTACCACTCGTGGAAATGCTGCATGCCGTCTTCCATGGGGCTTTGGTAGGGGCCGACCTCGTTGTCACCGCGTGCCAGCAGGGCTTTGCGGCCGGCGTCCATGCGCTCGCCGATCTCATCGTCCTCGATGCAGGTTTCCATGTAGGCGGCCTGCTGGGCTTCGACGAACTCGCGTTCAAAGGCCACGATTTCCTCGGGGTAGTAGAACTCCACCATGTTCAGCGTCTTGTCCGCGCTGATCGGGTGCAGCGTGGAGACGGTGAGCACATGCGGGTACCACTCGACCATGATGTGGGGGTAGTAGGTCAGCCAGATCGCACCTTGCTGTGGCAACTCGCCATTGCGGTACTTGAGCAGCACCTCATGCCACTTTTTGTAGACGTCCGAGCCGGGCTGACCAAAGGTACTGGCCACGCCCACGGTTTGTACCGAGTAGTGCGGTTTGAACTCCCAGCGCAGGTCGTCGCAGGTGACGAAGTTGCCCAGACCGGGATGGAAGGGGCCGACGTGGTAGTCCTCCAGATAGACCTCGATGAAGGTCTTCCAGTTGTAGTTGCACTCGTGCAACTCCACCCGATCCAGCGCATAGCCCTCAAAGTTGAGTTGTGCGCGCGGTCCCATGTCGGCCAGATCGGCCGCGATGTCACGGCCGTTGTCCTCGAACAGCAGGCCGTTCCACTCGCGCAACTTGTAGTTGTTGAGGTTCAGGCAGGGGTCGTGGGCGAAATGCGGTGCGCCCAGCAGCTCGCCCTTGGGCGAATAGGTCCAGCGGTGCAAGGGGCAGACGATGTTGCCACCCGCATGGCCCTTGCCATGGCCTTGCAGGTTGCCGCGGTCCTTGAGCATGATGGCCTGGCGGTGCCGGCAGATGTTGGAGATGAGCTCGACCTGGTTGTGGGCATTGCGCACCAAGGCGCGGCCCCCGGCCTCCTGGGGCAGGGCATGGTAGTCGCCAATGTTGGGCACGGCGAGCTGGTGCCCCACGTAGCGGGGGCCTTGTTCGAAGAGGATTTTGCGTTCACGCTGGAACAGCGCCTCGTCGAAGTAACTGGAAACTGGTAGTTGGCTTGCGGCCTGCTGCAGTTGAAGACTTAAATCAGACATGGATGACCTGACCTAGAGACTCCCCCTATGAAGGGGCAGGGACAGAGCGCTGAATCCGAGGAAACTGGCGCGAAGAAAAAGCAGCACAACGTGCTGCCAGGGAGGACGATTGTACCCTGGGGGTCTGCTGAGGCAGAGCGAGGTCCATGCGGGCGCAGCCTGTTCGGGTTGGCATGGCGTGAAATGTCTAAAATCTATGACTTTCTTCGTCTCTCCACGACCCATGCCCAAGAACCCCACTGCGGCCCCGGCCACACCGCTGCCAGCCACTTACGAATCGGCCCTGCAAGAGCTGGAGCAATTGGTTGGGCGGCTCGAGTCTGGTCAGATGCCGCTCGATGAGTTGCTGGCCGGTTACCAGCGGGGAGCGGCCTTGCTGGCCTTTTGCAAAGACAGGTTGCAGGCGGTGGAAGACCAGATCCGGGTACTGGACGGCGGCCAAGCCAAGACGCGGGACATGGCATGAGCGGCGGTTTGGAACTGGGGGCCTGGATGGCGCCGCACCTGGCGCGAGTGGAGCAAGCCTTGTCGACCTGGGTTGACGCCTCAGCGCCCGCAGGCCTGGGCGAGGCCATGCGTTATGCGGTGCTCGACGGGGGCAAGCGCTTGCGTCCTCTGTTGGTGCTTGCCACGGCCGAAGCGGTGGGGGCGCCGGACAGTGCTGCGGCCCTGCGTGCAGCCTGCGCCGTTGAGTTGATCCATGCCTATTCCCTGGTGCACGATGACATGCCTTGCATGGACAACGATGTGCTGCGCCGCGGCAAGCCCACGGTGCATGTGCAGTTTGGCGAGGCCCAGGCGCTGTTGGCTGGCGATGCCTTGCAAGCCCTGGCCTTTGAGCTGCTGACGCCGCAGGACGGCAGCGTGCCAGCGGGTGTGCAGGCCGCGTGCGTGGGCCTGCTGGCCCGGGCTTCGGGTTACTGGGGCATGGCGGGCGGCCAAGCGATTGACCTGGCAAGCGTGGGCCGCCAACTGAGCGAAGAGCAGTTGCGGCAGATGCACCGGCTCAAGACCGGTGCCTTGCTGCTTTGCAGCGTGCAGCTCGGCGCTGCCTGCGGGGCAAGCGTGTCCAGCACGGTCCAGGAAGCCCTCGCCCGCTTTGGCCAGGCCCTTGGGCTGGCGTTTCAGGTGGTGGACGACATCCTCGATGTGACGGCCGACTCGGCCACACTGGGCAAGACCGCTGGCAAGGATGCTGCCGCCGACAAACCAACTTATGTGGCGCTGATGGGGCTGCAAGCCGCACAACGCCATGCTGATGAACTGGCGCAACAAGCCCTGCAGGCCCTGGTCGACACCGGCTTGCCCGATGCGGTGTTGCAGCCCCTGCGCGGATTGGCCGACATGGTCGTACGGCGCCAACACTGATTTTGCGGACAACGCTCATGCCACGCCTGCTTGAAAACATCCAGTCCCCCGTGGACCTGCGCCGTCTCGGTCGCAGCCAACTGCCGCAAGTCGCCGACGAAGTGCGCGCCTGCGTGCTCGACAACGTCTCCAAGACGGGCGGCCACCTCAGCTCCAACCTGGGCACGGTGGAACTCACGGTGGCCCTGCACTACGTGTTCAACACGCCCGAGGACCGCATCGTCTGGGATGTGGGCCACCAGACCTACCCGCACAAGATACTGACCGGTCGGCGCGAGCGCATGCCGACGCTGCGCCAGCTCGGCGGGCTGTCCGGTTTTCCGCGCCGCGACGAAAGCGAATACGACACCTTTGGGGTCGGCCACTCGTCGACCAGCATTTCGGCGGCGCTGGGCATGGCCCTGGCTGCGCGCCAAAAAGGCGAGAGCCGGCACGCGATCGCCGTGATCGGCGACGGCGCCATGACCGCCGGCATGGCGTTCGAGGCGCTCAACCATGCGGGCGTGGAAGACTGCAAGCTGCTGGTGATTCTGAACGACAACGACATGTCGATCAGCCCGCCCGTGGGTGCGCTCAACCGCTACCTGGCCCAACTCATGAGCGGGCGCTTTTACGCCACGGCCAAAGAAGGCGCCAAGCAGGTGCTCAAGGCGGCGCCGCCGCTGTTCGAGCTGGCCAAGCGTTTTGAAGAGCATGCCAAGGGCATGGTGGTGCCGGCCACGCTGTTTGAGAAATTCGGCTTCAACTACATCGGCCCGATCGATGGCCATGACCTGGAATCGCTGATCCCGACGCTGGAGAACCTCAAGCACCTCCAGGGCCCGCAGTTTCTGCACGTGGTCACCAAGAAGGGGCAGGGCTACAAGCTGGCCGAGGCCGATCCGGTGGCCTACCACGGGCCGGGCAAGTTCGACCCGGCCGTGGGCCTGGTAGCACCTTCCACGCCGCCCAAGACCACCTTCACCCAGGTGTTTGGCCAGTGGTTGTGCGACATGGCCGCGCAGGACGACCGCCTGGTGGGCATCACCCCGGCCATGCGCGAGGGCTCGGGCATGGTCGAGTTCCACAAGCGGTTTCCCCAGCGCTACTGCGACGTGGGCATTGCCGAGCAGCACGCGGTGACGCTGGCCGCCGGTCTGGCCTGCGAGGGGGTGAAGCCGGTGGTGGCAATTTATTCCACCTTCCTGCAGCGTGCCTATGACCAGCTGATCCACGACGTGGCCTTGCAGAACCTGCCGGTGGTGTTCGCGCTCGACCGCGCCGGTCTGGTGGGCGCCGACGGGGCCACCCATGCCGGTGCCTACGACATCGCGTTCATCCGCTGCATCCCCAACATGGCTCTGGCCTGTCCGGCCGACGAGCGCGAATGCCGCCAGTTGCTGAGCACGGCTTATGCGCAGAACCACCCCGTGGCCGTGCGTTACCCGCGTGGCGCGGGTGTTGGCGTGTCACCGCTGGCCGATCTGGAAGGGTTGCCCTTTGGCAAGGGCGAGGTGCGCCGTCAAGGCCGCAAGACGGCCATTCTGGCGTTTGGCTCGTTGCTGTACCCAGCCTTGCAGGCGGGCGAGGCGCTCGATGCCACTGTGGTCAATATGCGCTGGGTCAAGCCACTGGACACCGAACTGCTGGCCCAGGTCGCTCGTGAGCACGAGCAGATCGTGACGGTGGAAGAGGGCTGCACCATGGGTGGAGCTGGCAGCGCCGTCATGGAGGCCTTGCAGGCCATGGGCCTGGTGCGGCCCGTGCTGCAACTGGGCTTGCGCGACGAGTTCATCGAGCATGGCGATCCGGCCAAGCTGCTGGCCGCGCAAGGCTTGGATGCCGCCGGCATTGAGGCATCCGTTCGCCAGCGTTGGACCGATTGAGTGGCCTTCACGGCTTGTTTGAAATCAAATCAGGTGAAATTTAACGGTTTTGTTGCTTCGAAAGGGTAAACCCGGCCCGAACGGCCAGTTTGACCTTTCTAAAATGCACGGGACTTGAAAAGTCCATGCCCGGTTGGTTGCGGGTATGCTTTTCGTTTATTTAGGAGTCATCAATGGATCGTCGTTCCATCATCAAGCACGCCGGACTGGCCGGTGTTCTGGCCGCAGGTGCTGCACCCGCCGTTCATGCCCAGCAGGCCATCCGCTGGCGTCTGGCTTCCAGCTTCCCCAAGGCGCTGGACACCATCTATGGCGGCGCCGAAGTCTTTGCCCGCAAGGTCAAGGAAATGAGCGGTGGCAAGTTTGAAATCTCGGTGCACTCGGGTGGCGAGCTGATGCCTCCCTTCGGCGTGGTCGACGGCGTGCAAAACGGCACCGTCGAGCTGTGCCACACCGTGCCTTACTACTTCTATGGCAAGAACCCGGCGTTTGCTCTGGGTTCGGCCATTCCGTTCGGCCTGAACGCCCGTCAGATGACCGCCTGGATGATGCAGGGCAACGGTCGCAAGCTGATGAACGAGTTCTATGCCAACTACAACATCGTCAGCTTTGCCGGTGGCAACACTGGCACCCAGATGGGTGGCTGGTTCCGCAAGGAAATCAAGGGTCCCGATGACTTCAAGGGCATGAAAATGCGCCTGGGTGGTGGCCTGATCGGTGAAGTGATGAAGGAAATGGGCGCCGTGCCCCAGAGCATCCCCGGTGGCGAGATCTACCAGGCCCTGGAAAAAGGCACCATCGACGCCGCCGAGTGGGTGGGTCCGTACGACGACCAGAAGCTGGGCTTCAACAAGGTCGCTCCGTACTACTACTACCCCGGTTGGTGGGAAGGCGGTCCGGAAGTGGACTTCTTCATCAACAAGAAGGCCTTTGAAGGTCTGCCGGCCGAATACCGCGCGATCATCGAATCGGCCGCTGCCTTTGCCCACCTCGACATGCTGGCCGAGTACGACGCCAAGAACCCGGCCGCCCTCAAGCAGCTGATCGGCGCCAAGACCAAGGTGGTGCCGTTCTCGCAGGCTGTGCTGGACGCATCGTTCAAGGCCTCGATGAAGGTGTTCGAAGACAACAACGCCAAGAGCCCCGAGTGGAAAAAGATCTACGCCGACCTGCGTGCTTTCCAGCGTGACCAGGTGGCGTGGTTCGGCATTGCCGAAGCCAGCTTCGACCGCTTCATGACCCGTCAGAAGCTGTGATGTTGGCCGCAGGGCGCTGACCGCAGCGCTTTGTGTCCACAAAAAAGCGCCTCCTTCGGGAGGCGCTTTTGCTTGGGGGTGTCACCTCACCGTCTGCCCATGAGGCGCTGGCGCCAGAGGGCCAGCTCTGCGGCCATGCGCTCCAGCTCTGCACGCACTGCTGGGTCGGCGCAGTAGTACACGGCAGGCTTGCCTTGCAGCGTGCGGATGTATGCGCGTGGGGCCAGCAGCCATTCCAGGCCGCGCACATGGATCAGCTTGAGGTAAGCCAGATCGGCAATGGCGGTCTGCTTGCGCCACAGCCAGTCCTGCTCGATGTGATCGGCGCGGATGTGCAGGCGGCTGCGCTGCACCGTCCAGGCGGTCAGGGTCACCAGTGCCCAGGCGGCCCAGGCCCAGGTGGTGGCGCTGTGGCCCCAGGCCAGTTGCAAGCGCAGCATCCAGGCCATCAAGGCCAGGCTGATGCCCCAGGCCAGGGCCTTGAAAAAGGGGCTGAAGGCCGCACCGCTCAGCTCGGCGCGGCTGGGCACAAAGGCAAAGGTGGGAGGCGCCGGCAAGGGCTCAGGTGTCGTGCTGGGGTCAGTCATGGGCGGGCTATCCAATAAAAACGCCTCGCGGGGCGAGGCGTTGGGGGTGAGTCGACGGCTTATTTCTTGTCTTCGACCGGGCCTTGCAGGGCCCTGAGCGGATCGGGCTCTTCGCCGGCCTTGGCGTCGTCTTCGTCGACAGGCACTTCGATCACCACCGTGTCCAAATCGACCGCTTCGGGTTTGTCCAGGAACGCGGTCACCGATTCGGGCACGAAAATCACGATCACCACCAGCAGGATCTGCATCAGCACCCAGGGGATGGAGCCCATGTAGATGTCGTTGGTCTTGATGGGGCTGGCGATCCGTTTTTCCTTGAACATCGTGTCGGCAATGCCGCGCAGGTAAAACAGTGCGAAGCCGAAAGGCGGGTGCATGAAGCTGGTCTGCAGGTTCACGCACAGCAGCACGCCGAACCAGATCAGGTCGATGCCCATTTTCTCGGCCACCGGCGCCAGCATCGGGATGATGATGAAGGCGATCTCAAAGAAGTCGAGGAAGAACGCCAGGAAGAACACGAACACGTTCACCACGATCAGGAAGCCGACCTGGCCGCCGGGCAGGCCCGACAGCAGGTGTTCGACCCACTTGGCGCCATCCACGCCCTGGAACACCAGGCTGAACACGCGTGAACCGATCAGGATGAATGCGACCATGGCCGTCAAGCGCATGGTGCCGTGCATGGCTTCCCACAGCAGGTCCTTGGTCAGTCGTTTGTGCATGGCGGCCAGCACCAAGGCACCGACCACGCCCATGGCGCCGGCTTCGGTGGGGGTGGCAATGGCGTGGTCCTGGAAGGGCAGGCCGCCCATGGAGCCCAGCACGGTGAAGATCAGCACGGCCGAGGGGATGATGCCTTTGAGGCATTTCTTCCACAGTGCCCAGCCATCGAGTGTGCGGGCTTCTTTGGGCACGCCGGGCACGTATTCGGGTTTGAACAGGCCCAGGGCGTAGGTGTAGAGCGCGAACATGGCGATCTGCATCAGCGAGGGGCCCCAGGCACCCTTGTACATGTCACCGACGGGGCGGCCGAGCTGGTCGGCCAACACCACCAGCACCAGCGAGGGCGGCACCAGCTGCGTGATGGTGCCCGAGGCAGCCAGCACGCCGGTGGCGTAACGGGTGTTGTAGCCGTAGCGCATCATGACCGGCAGCGAGATCAGGGCCATGGCGATCACCTGGCCAGCCACGGTGCCGGTGATGGCCCCCAGGATGAAGCCCACGATGATGACCGAGTAGCCCAATCCGCCACGCACGGGGCC
>JACCDU010071614.1_pt1 | contig 36182 bp, 33 predicted proteins | sample 7446081 | NCBI WGS metagenome assembly JACCDU01 (sample SAMN15323447, study PRJNA562643) | freshwater metagenome | isolation source: river surface water | place: USA:Blue River Watershed | collected 2017-08-17
AGTGAAACCTTTTCATCACCAAGTTGATCATACCGATCGAACAAATCTATTGATTCCAGAAGTTCACCTGCGCCAATTTTCAATGATTCTTCAACATCTGATGCTGAAACATTTTTGGAGACAACTAAAGCGATGTCCTGTACAGCAGCTGGCATATTCCAGATTTTCGGTGCCGCACTAAGTTTTGCTTCTGGTAATTCGCTTAGAATAACTGCGAAGGCGCAAGTTCTACTTGGCAGATTAAGTTTTGTAATTACCCTTGGATGTAACTCCCCTGCATGTGCAACAACCTTTCCAGCAACTTTGAACTCAGCACACCGACCAGGGTGCCAGGGAGCAAGATCTGTGCTACTTATCTCATACTTATTGCCGGTAGCCGCAATTATCTCAGAAGCTTGATATACAGCATCGCTCCACTCAAATTTGTTTCCGTCTCCCTGCCAGTTGCTTAAGTACTTCTCGCCACAAGAAACGCCCGCAATAAATAGTAATTGATTTGGAACACTTGCGTATATTGAGTCGATCATCTTCTGCGAAGGTTTGCGCTCTATTGTAGGCAATGAAACTTTACCAAGTGGTGAGATATTTCTAAACACACTTCCTATCTCAAATAGGGCAACGTTTTTAGCACCCCGATTGATATTTCTTGACAGAGTTGTAAGCAAACCAGGTAACAAATGAGTACGCAGAAGCGGAAAATCCTCTGACATAGGGTTTGCTAACTTAAATGACTTTGCTCTATCGCCTGTAAAACCCAGAGTATCGACTAACTCCTGATTAACAAACGGATAGTTAATTACCTCTGTAAATCCTTGATTTGCAAGCATTAGTGCGATTTGGCGCTTACGGTTTTGCATCGTTGAAAGTCTTGCTCCAAATTTTCCAGCTGGAAGTCTTAACGGAATTTGGTCATAACCAACTAATCTGGCAATTTCCTCTGCAAAATCAGCAGTATTCAATAAATCAGGTCTCCATGTTGGAATTTCAACGGTGATATTTGATCCACTACCAATTACTTTGCAACCAATTAAATTCAATGCGTATTTTGCTTGCTTAGGTGTGTATTTTGTTCCAACCAACTGACATACCTTTTCAACTGAAATTTTCATTCTCCGCGGCTTAATTGATTGCCCTGCAAAAGATGAACCCAGATATTTGGCCCCTGCAAGGTCGATCAATAATTGCGCCGCCCGAGCGGAAGCAATTTCGGTTAAAGCAGGATCTGTATTTCTTTCCATTCTCCTGGAAGCTTCACTAGATAACTTATGAAAACGAGAATTTCGTGCAATGCTAATTGGATCAAAATGTGCTGCCTCTAAAGCAATCTTTGTAGTCTGTGAGGTAACCTCTGAAGCTAGTCCCCCCATAGTCCCAGCCAACGCCAGGGCTGAGTTTGCATCGCAAATCAATAAATTATCAGCGGCCAGTTTACGTTCAACTTTATCTAATGTGACAATCTTCGAGAATTTATTAGCCCTTGTAACCCTTAGACCCCCAGTTATTACATCAGCATCAAATGCATGTAGTGGTTGGCCTAACTCGAGCATCACGTAGTTTGTTATATCAACGGCTAATGAGATTGATCGCATCCCACATTTTTCTAGTCGCCGCTGCATCCAGATCGGTGTGGGAATTTTTGTATTGACTTGATCCAAAGTTCTAATGAAGATTTGATCAGCACCAGTTTTATCTTCGATTTTAACGGTTATGGCTTTTGAACTTTTAATGGCTTTTAATTTTTTCAACGCTACTGTACTTGCTGGATCAATATATTTGCAGTTTAGGGAGGCAGCTAATTCTCTAGCAAGACCACGCACAGACATTGCATATCCTCGGTCAGGATTGATAGCCACATCAAAAATTACATCTTCAATCTCTAGTAACTTAATGGCATCACTGCCAACTTTGCCATCTGGCAAAACGATTATCCCGGCGTGTTCTTCACTAATTCCCAATTCTTTTGCTGAGCAAATCATGCCGTCACTTATTTTGCCGTAGGTCTCGCGCGCTGAAATAACAAAATTTCCAGGCAAAACAGCACCAGGAATAGCAACAACAACTAGATCATTAACCTTAAAATTTCTTGCCCCGCAAATCACAAAGCGAGACTTACCGCTACCAAGATCTAAACCAACATAGCGAATAGGTTTTTTATGACCAGAGAGTTCCTCAATCGAGAGTACTTTTCCCACTCGCAAAGGACCTTTTAAATCTTTACCTTGCTACTCAATTTCCTCTACCTCAAAGCCAACATTGACAAATGCTTGAGCAATATCTTCAGCAGTCACCTTAACCGGAATTGAAACAAACTCTTTAAGCCAACTTAGAGGTATCTTCATTTAATGCCTACGCCAAAACTTTGCGAAAACCGTACATCACCCTCAACTATGTCATGCATGTCGGTGATGCCGTACTTGACCATTAGTGTGCGTTCTAATCCCATACCAAAAGCAAATCCAGAGTATTTTTTAATGTCTACGCCACAAGCTATGAGAACTTTTTCGTTGACCATGCCACAACCGCCCCATTCAATCCAGCGACCGTTAAAGAAAATATCGACCTCCGCTGATGGTTCTGTAAATGGAAAGAATGAAGGCCGTAATCTAGTTTGCACATTCTTACCAAAGATTGACTTAGCAAAATAATCCAAAGTGCCTTTGAGGTCTGCCATAGTTATATTCTCATCAACTACTAGACCCTCAACTTGATGGAAAACAGGTGTGTGAGTGGCATCTAATTCATCGGCTCGATAAGTTTTTCCTGGGCAAATAACATATATAGGCGGCTTTTGGTTAAGCATGGTTCGAATTTGAACTGGCGAAGTATGAGTTCTTAACACTAGCTTTGCTTCTATTGGTTCAACAAAAAATGTATCTTGCATAGTTCTAGCCGGATGATCTGCAGGGATGTTCAGCGCGTCAAAATTCAACCATTCAGATTCCATCTCTGGACCTTCTGCGATGTTGTAACCAATCCCGATAAATAGATCGGATATTTCATTGGTAAGAATGGTTAATGGATGTAAACCTCCCTTTAGGACCCTGCGCACCGGTAACGACACATCTACTTTCTCAGTTTGTAAGGCGATTAAATCTCTTTTATCTGATAAATCATTACTCTTTGATTCAAATGCAGAATTTACACTCGCCCTTGCTTGACCAATTAATTTTCCAAACTCTGCTCGCTGGGTTGCTTCTAATGAACCCAATGCTTGGTTGGCTTTTGCTAGCGGAGATTTATCGCCAACAAAATCTATTTTGATCTGCTTAAGCTCATCAAGATTGGCGGCCTTGGAAATCGCTGATAAAGCTTCTGCTAATTCTTGCTCAATTTGAGCTTTATCTAACGCCATATCGAGAATTCTATATTGACAGTCCTATGGAATGCATGACAATTGCCGCAGCACTTGCAACATTTAGTGACTCTGCAAAGCCTTTCATCGGGATAGAAACTGTGTTTATATCCTCTGATAGTTCTGGCAATCCTCTGGCTTCATTACCAAATATCCAAGCCGAGGGTCCTGCTGAATTTTGACCAACAAATGAGGCATCAAAAATAGAGTTGCCCTTTGCATCTAGGGCGTAAATTTTTAGACCATTATTCATTGAATCAGCTATAAAATCTGTGAAATTAATATCTGCAACTACCGGAATGTGCCAAAGCGAACCAACAGTTGCTCGGACAGTTTTTGGGTTGAAAATATCAACACTTTCCTCTGAAAAAACCACTGCATCAAAGCCACAAGCATCAGCTGTTCGAATCACTGTACCTGCGTTACCAGGATCTTGTATCTGCCAAAAGTAAGCAATTTTTCTTGGGGGCATCTGCCATAGATCTTTTAACTTTAATGATTTTGTAGAACATAGTGCGAGAATTCCTTGAGGGCTCTCAGAATCTGCCATGGCTCTCATGACCTGTTCAGAGACTGTGATTAACTCATACTTCGACAGCACTTCAGCAGAAATTTCCGAACTTAACTTTGAGTGTCCATTTTCTGTTAAGTAAACTCTTTTAAGTATTAATCCTTCTTTTATTTTTGGCATTAACGCTTCACGTACAGACTGAATACCTTCAACTACAAAGGTGCTCTCGGCCTCACGCGTCTTCTTTCCCCTAGGACCAAGAAGAGCCTTAACCCGCTCAATGTGAGGCGAATTAAGGCTCGAAATATTTTCCATCTCTAATACTTATTAGAAGATGTTTATGCAGTTACAACGTTTTTGCGCGCAATCTCAACTAACTTTGAGAATGCTACTGGGTCATTAGTTGCTAGTTCTGCTAGCACTCGACGATCAACTTCTATCCCTGCAACTTTTAGACCTTGTATTAAACGGTTGTAAGTCATGCCATTAGATCTTGCAGCAGCATTTATTCTTTGGATCCATAGGCGACGAAAATCTCCCTTTTTGTCTTTTCTATCATTGAAGGCATAGACAAGAGAGTGAGTTACCTGCTCTTTCGCTTTGGTGAAGAGTCGAGAACGCTGCCCACGATAACCTGCGGCACGCTCCAGAGTTGTACGGCGCTTTTTCGCCGCATGAACACCACGTTTTACTCTAGCCATTTATCTCTCCCTTACTTCAAACCGAGCATGCGCTTTGCAGCAAATGTATTTGGTGCTTTTGCTTCAACATCACCAGTTAGGCGACGAGTTAATCTTGATGACTTTCGCTCAAGCAGGTGGCGTTTACCAGCACGCTCGTGCATAATTTTTCCAGAACCAGTGACGCGAAATCTCTTCTTCGCACCGCTATGCGTTTTCATCTTTGGCATTTACTTACCTCCTGTTGATTTAAAACTATTTTGCCTTGACCTTGGCAGCTGCTTTCTTTGCAGTGCCTGTCTTTTTAGCCGGCCCAAGCACCATTGTCATGTTGCGACCTTCTTGTTTCGGCGCAAACTCAACAATCGATACTTCTGCTAACTCTTCAGCAAGCTTTTGCAACAATCGATATCCCATCTCTGGGCGAGATTGCTCTCGACCTCGAAACTGAATAGTTACCTTCACCTTGTCACCACCGCTTAAAAATCTCTCAATATGATTTCGCTTAGTCTCGTAATCATGCGGCTCGATATTTGGTCGAAGTCGCATCTCTTTCACAACAATGTGTGTTTGATTCTGACGAGCTTCCCTGGCTTTCTGCGCAATTTCGTACTTATACTTTCCAAAGTCCATAATTTTGCAGACCGGTGGATTGGCATCTGGTGATATTTCGACTAGATCTAAACCGATCTCCTCGGATAACTTAAGCGCTTTATCAATTGCAGTAACGCCTAATTGCTCACCGTCATATCCAATTAACCGAACCTCAGGAACGCGAATTCGATCATTTATACGTGGTTCTGTGCTGATAACTTCTCCTTGCTGTTTCGCTAGATTTGATACTCGTTGCACAAGCGAAAAACAGCCGCACTTCATAAGAAGCAACCAGTTCGCCGTAGCGAAGTAGGTGGGAGCGTATGCATCCACTTGATGGGTGAAGTGTACCTAACACTAAAGATTGAGGGAAATCGAGCACAAATGGCCTAGGCTTTGGATGTGAAAAAGAAAGACTTGAGCCATTCAATTACCAACGCCGCAAGTGGATTAACTCTGGATCAATCGGCTAGGCAGCGTAGATATTTCATTTCAATGATGATCAGAACCATATGCTTTATTTTGACAGTAATACTGCCTAGTCCATACCGTTGGATTGCATTAACGGGCGCCCTAACACTTCCATACATAGCGGTAATTGCCGCTAATGCAGGACGGGAAACAATTCGCAAAGATGCAGTGTTTAGTCCAAAAAGAAAACGGCTTACTTAGTTTTCTTGCAAGTTTTGCCTTTCATACAAATCAAAATAGAGGCCCTTTCTTTGAACCAACTGCTCATGCGTTCCACTTTCAACAATTAAACCTTTATCAATAACAAGTATTTGATCAGCATTGATAATAGTTGATAGGCGGTGGGCTATTACAACACTAGTCCTACCAATGAGCGCCTCTTTCAAGGCTGCCTGCACTAAAGCTTCGTTCTCTGAATCTAGATGCGCAGTTGCTTCATCTAAAATTACAATTCGTGGTTTTTTAAGCAAAAGTCGAGCTATAGCTAATCTTTGTCTTTCACCCCCAGATAACCTGTGGCCTCGTTCTCCAACAATAGTCTCGAGTCCAGACGGTAGTGTTTGAATGAAGTCCCAAATTCTTGCAGCCTTACATGCCTGTTCTATTTCAGTCAGGGTTGCTTCTGAGTTTGCATACTTTAGATTATTTAAAATTGAATCATGAAACATATGTGAGTCTTGGGTTACAACTCCAATAAGCTTTCTTAACGACTTTATTGTGTAATTTCTAATATCTTGTTGGTCAATGAGAATAGATCCCTGAGTTACATCGTAGAGTCTTGGAATTAACGAACTTATTGTGCTTTTGCCAGCACCAGATGGACCCACAATCCCCGTTAATGTACCTGGCTTGGCATGAAATGAAATGCCCTTTAAAACCTCACCACTTTCTATTTGCTCTAACTTAGCTACCGATTCCAAAGAAGCTAGTGAAACATCTGTGGCACTTGGATAGGAAAACCTCACGGAATTAAAACTAAGTTCAGGCATTAACGAATCTAATTCAACCGCGTTAGGCGAATCCTTGACCATCGGTTGCAAGTCAAGAACTTCAAATACCCGTTCAAACGAGACAAGAGCACTCATCACATCAACTCGCACATTTGATAATGCAGTCAGTGGACCATAAAGTCTGGCCAACAGTGCAGTTATTGCAAGCAATGTTCCTACGGTAATTTCACCATTGATGGCAAGATGTCCGCCAATTCCATAAGCTATTGCTGTTGCTATGGCTGCGACAGAGGTTAAGGCAATAAAGAAAACTCGATTAAGCATTGCAATAGAGATTCCAATATCAGCTACTTTTCTGGCCTTTGTTGAAAATTCATTCTTCTCTGCTTTTGCATCCCCGTAGAGTGAAACAAGTAACGCTCCAGATACATTAAATCGTTCAGTCATAGTAGATGACATCTGCGCATTGATATCAAATGATTGCCTTGTGTATTGCTGCAGTTTGCGACCCACCCATTTAGTCGGGATCAAGAAGACTGGTAAGAGTGCTAAGGATGCCAAAGTTATCTGCCATGAGAGCGTAAGCATTGCTATCGTCACAAGCAGAAGACTCAATAGGTTGCTAACTACACCTGAAAGTGTGGATGTAAATGCCTGCTGGGCACCAATTACATCTGAGTTAAGTCTTGAGATAAGTGCACCAGTTTGGGTACGAGTAAAAAAAGCTATCGATTGTTTTTGCACATGCTCAAACACCATTTTTCGCAGATCAAAGATTAAACCTTCACCGATTCTGGATGAGAACCATCTTCCTATCATGCTAAATACTGCATCCAAAATAGCGATAAGTGCGACGACAGCGGCTAATTTAGTTACTAAACTGTCATTTCCAGGAATTACGCCATCATCAATTAGCTGTTTTATAAGTAACGGCGTAGCAATAATCAAAAAGGCATCAATTATGACTGTGATCATAAATAGACTAAGTGAAACTTTATAGGGCAAGGCAAAACCCATTATTCGCTTTAGAGTTCCCGGCTTGAGCTTCTGATTCTTTACAGACTGATCGGCAGTTAAGGATCTAAATGACATCCAAGAAGCATGCATTGACATGAGATGACAGTAGCGAGTTATCTAAAAAAAATTAAACTGTAAATCCAATCGAGCGTAATTGCTCACGACCATCGTCAGAAATTTTATTTGGACCCCAAGGTGGCAGCCATACCCAGTTAATCTTCACATCTGCGGATATATCAGCTAACACTTGCCTAGTCTGATCTTCGATTACATCTTGCAACGGACAGGCGGCAGATGTCAAAGTCATGTCCAAGGTGACAATGTTTCCCTCATCAATTCGCATGTCATAAACTAAACCAAGATCAATTACATTAATTCCAAGTTCTGGATCAATTACATCCTTCATTGCTTCTGTAACATCGTCGAGGCTTGTAGTCATAGAAATATTCTACTCCATTACCTGAGCTGCGGCATCTTTAAAAGCCATCCAACCAAGAAGTGCACACTTAATTCTTGCTGGAAACTTTGATACACCAGCAAAAGCGACGCCATCCTCTAATAGCACTTCATCACCTGTAGATTTTCCTTTGCTTTGCATTAATTCCACAAACGCTTGAAGAATTACATTAGCTTGATCGTAACTTTTGCCTATAAGTAAGTCACTCATTACAGATGTACTGGCAATCGAAATCGAACAGCCAACTCCATCCCAAGAAATATCAATAATTTTCCCATCCCTCATGCTTAGATTAAGAGTTACTTCATCGCCACAGCTTGGGTTATTGTGATGGACTTGGATATCTGATTCAGAAGAAAGCCCCTTGTGATGCGGTGTACGGTAGTGATCAAGGATCACTTCTTGATACAAAGAATCAAGCTCCATTATTTTGAAACCTTAAAATAAGATTTTACTTTTTCTATCCCACTTAGCAATTGATCAATATCGTGTGCATCGTTATATAAATGAAATGAGGCTCTTGTAGTGCCAACTAGTTTCAATTTGCGCATTAAGGGCCATGCACAATGGTGTCCTGTTCGCACTGCTATTCCATATTGATCTAAAACTTGTCCAACATCATGTGGATGTACACCTTCTACCGTAAATGAAACCACCCCACCACGATCTTTAAGATCTAAAGGTCCAATAACTTTAACTCCAGAAATACCAGACAAGCCAGCTAGTAATTTCTTCGTTAGCTCATGCTCATGACTTGAAATATTATCCATACCAATGTTTGTTAAATAATCGATTGCCGCAGACAAACCCACCGCCTGCGCCATATTTGGTACACCGGCTTCGAATTTACGCGGAGCACTACTCCAAGTAGCACCTTGCATAGTCACCGAATCAACCATCGAACCACCAAAGATTGCAGGTTCTAATTTCTCAAGTAACTCATACTTTCCCCACAAAATACCAATTCCCGTTGGGCCTAATGCTTTATGCCCAGAAAAAACTAGAAAGTCAACATTCAATTTTTTAACATCAATTGAAAAATGCGGCGCAGATTGACAGGCATCCAGAACCACTAACGCACCTACTGCTTTTGCGGCTTTGCTTATCTCCTGAATCGGTAAGATGGTGCCAAAAACATTAGACTGGTGAGTAATCGCAACCAATTTTGTTTTAGCAGTAATAATCTCATCAATATTTGATAAATCGATTCTGCCATCTTCGGTGAAAGAAAGCCAAGACAAAATTGCTCCAGTGCGCTTTGCAAGCTGTTGCCATGGAATTAAATTTGCATGATGTTCCATCTCGGTCACCACAATATGATCACCGGATTTAATATGAACTTCCGATTGCGGATTTCCTAACGCATAGGCGATTACATTTAACGACTCAGTGGCACTCTTAGTAAAAACAATCTCATTATCACGAGCACCAATAAACTTTGCCACATTAGAGCGCGCTGCTTCATAGGATTCTGAAGCTTCTTCTGCAAGTAGGTGTGCCCCTCTATGAACTGCGGCATTTATAGTTCTATAGAAATTACTCTCCGCCTCAATTACAGAATTAGGTTTTTGAGAGGTAGCGCCGCTATCTAGATAAACTAAAGAGTTTCCACCACGTACTTTGCGTTCAAAGATAGGAAAATCTTTCTTATACCCGGATAGATCTATGCTCATTTAGTACTACGCAGTTATATAAGCTGCGTATCCCTGTTCCTCTAACTTATCAGCCAGCTCAGGCCCACCTTCTTCAACAATCTTTCCATTGGCAAAAACATGAACGAAGTCAGGTTTGATGTAGCGAAGAATTCTCGTGTAGTGAGTAATTAGCATTACCCCAAGGTCAGAATTAGCCTTCACCCGATTTACGCCCTCGGAAACAATACGAAGTGCATCCACATCCAGACCAGAATCTGTTTCATCTAAAATAGCGATCTTTGGTCTTAACAACTCCATTTGTAAAATTTCATGACGTTTTTTCTCTCCACCAGAGAAGCCTTCATTTACATTACGTTCTGAAAAGGCGGTATCAATGTTCAATGAAGCCATTGCTTCTTTAACTTCACCCACCCAAGTTCTTACCTTTGGCGCCTCACCTCGAATCGCAGTTACAGCTGTTCGAAGGAAGTTGGATACAGATACTCCTGGTACCTCAACTGGATATTGCATCGCAAGAAATAATCCAGCCTTTGCGCGTTCATCAACACTCATCTCAAGAACATCATTTCCGTCCAAAGTTACTGAGCCGCCAGTGATCAAGTATTTGGGATGACCAGCAATTGAATATGCAAGCGTAGATTTACCTGAGCCATTTGGTCCCATAATTGCATGCGTCTCACCTGATTTAACCGTTAAATCTACGCCACGCAATATCTCCTTGTTACCTGCTTCGGTAATAACACTTACTTGTAGGTTCTTAATCTCTAATACGCTCATCTTCGTCTCCTTAGTTAGTTACTACTACTTGATTACCATTTACTTCAACTTTGAATGTCTTTAGTGCAGCGGTCGCAGGAGGTGTTAACGCCTCACCTGTGCGTAAATCAAATTCTGCGCCATGCAGCCAGCATTCGATTTTTGTGCCAGTGATTTCGCCTTCGGATAATGACGCTTCAGAGTGAGTGCAAGTATCTTCAACTGCAAAAACTTCATCACCTATTCGCGCTACGCATACGGCAACACCATCAACGTCAATAGCTACTGGTTTGCCACTAACAAGTGAATCAAATGCTATTTCGGCCATTACTCACCAACCCGTGATAGCTCTAACTCAATACGAGCCATTAATCTTTCCTCAATATCTTCATTCTTTAATTTATTTATGATTTCGGCAAAGAATCCTCTGATTACTAATCTGCGAGCCATCTCTGCTGGAATTCCCCTAGATTGCAAATAGAAGAGTTGCTCATCATCAAAACGTCCCGTTGTACTAGCATGGCCGGCGCCTACAATTTCTCCAGTTTCAATCTCCAAGTTCGGCACTGAGTCAGCTCGAGCTCCATCTGTTAGCAACAGATTGCGATTTAGTTCATAAGTATCCGTTCCTTCAGCCCCTTTATTTATGTAAACATCGCCAATCCAAACAGTATGAGCTCCTTTACCAGCAAGAGCACCTTTGTAATTTACTCGAGACTTAGTGTTAGGGACACTATGGTTTACATGAATTCGATGTTCAAGATGTTGCTCATCAGTTGCAAAATAAACTCCATACATTTCTGCACTTGCACCCGTGCCCGTGTACTCAACAGTTGGACTCATTCGAATTGTAGACCCACCTATTGAGACTACATAAGAATTAAACTGAGCATCCTTGCCAATAATTGCATGATGCTGGGCAACATAAACTGAGTTTAAATCCCATTCTTGTAGCGAGATAAAATTCAAACTAGAGCCAGCGGAAAGTAAAATCTCTATTTCTTCACCTAACTTACCAACACCATTATTCTCAAGAATGACAGTAGCCCTGCTGTTGATTCCTACCTGAATGATTGAACGACTAACCTCAGGGGTTGTGCCACATTTTCTTTTTAGAAAAATTGGCTCAGCAAGCTCTAAATTGTTCTCAATGGCAAGCACTGTCACATTCTTAACTTCCTTACGGACCCGATTAGTAACGATGTCACTTGCCACGTATGCCGGAGTATGATCTGAGGTACTAGAAGTAGTAAGTGTTACCCCTTTTGGTAAATCAGATTTAGCCGATAACGAAATGCTGTCACTTACTGGCACCTCTAAATCATGAATTCCAGATAATTTCTTAAGCGGTGTAAATCGCCATGCCTCTTCCCTACCTGTAGGAGTTAAGTAATTTGTTGTTAATTGACTCATTAACCAACAGCGCCTTCCATTTGTAACTCAATCAAGCGATTAAGTTCAAGTGCGTACTCCATTGGCAGTTCCTTTGCGATCGGCTCAATGAAGCCGCGAACAATCATCGCCATTGCTTCATCCTCACCAAGACCCCGAGACATCAAGTAAAAGAGTTGATCATCACTTACTCTTGAAACTGTGGCTTCATGACCCATGGAGACATCATCTTCGCGGACATCTACATATGGATATGTATCAGAACGAGAGATGGTATCCACCAAAAGTGCATCACACTTAACGGTGCTCTTTGAATGATGAGCTCCCTCTTCTACCTTCACCAGTCCTCTATAAGATGTTCGTCCGCCACCTCTAGCAACTGATTTTGAAATAATTGTTGATGAGGTATACGGAGCTGCATGAACCATTTTTGCGCCAGCATCTTGGTGCTGACCTTCACCGGCAAATGCAATGGAAAGGGTTTCACCCTTGGAATGTGGTCCCATCAACATAACTGCTGGATATTTCATGGTCACTTTTGAGCCAATATTTCCATCAATCCATTCCATTGTTGCACCCTCAGCACAGGTTGCACGCTTAGTAACTAAGTTATAAACGTTATTGGACCAGTTTTGAATAGTTGTGTAACGAACTCTTGCATTCTTCTTTACAATAATCTCCACTACTGCTGAGTGAAGTGAATCTGATGAGTAAATTGGCGCAGTACAACCCTCAACGTAATGCACATATGAATCCTCATCAGCAATAATCAAGGTACGTTCAAACTGACCCATATTTTCAGTATTGATTCTGAAATAAGCTTGTAATGGTATATCCACTTTTACACCCTTAGGCACATAAATAAACGAACCACCAGACCAAACAGCGGTATTTAGGGCTGCGAATTTATTATCGCCGACTGGAATTACCGTACCAAAGTACTCTTTAAATATGTCGCCATGAGTTCTTAAGGCAGTATCGGTATCCAAAAATAGAACACCTTGTTTCTCTAAATCTTCGCGAATTGAGTGATAAACAACCTCAGATTCATACTGCGCTGCAACCCCAGCAACTAAGCGCTTTTTTTCTGCCTCAGGAATGCCCAAGCGATCATAAGTATTCTTAATATCATCTGGCAAATCTTCCCAAGAGGTCGCTTGTTTTTCAGTTGAACGAACAAAATACTTGATAGTGTCAAAGAAAATTCCACTTAGATCAGAACCCCAAGTAGGCATTGGCTTCTTATCAAATAGCGACAAACCTTTTAATCTAAGATCTAACATCCATTGCGGCTCATTCTTCTTCGAAGATATATCACGGACTACTTCCTCATTTAATCCACGGCGGCTATTTGAACCAGCGTCAGTCTTATCCGCCCAGCCGTACTCATACTTTCCAATTCCCTCTAGTTCTGGATGAGTGATTTGTGACATTAGCGGGCTCCTTCTTTCATTTTAGTTTTACTTACTTGGGAAATATTGGTTGGAACAAATGTCGTACAAACTCCATCGCCATGAGCAATCGTTGCCAATCGCTGCACATGAGTACCTAAAATTCTCGAGAAAGCTTGTGTTTCTGCCTCACAAAGTTGCGGAAACTCTGATGCAACATGTGCAATTGGACAGTGGTGTTGGCAAACCTCTTCGCCATTTCCCATCTTGTCAGTTGTTGCTGAGTAGCCCTCTTTCGTTAATAATTTTGCTAGCATTTTGGACTTCTCAAGTAATGATTTATTTGAATTCATGATGGATTCACCTTTTCGTTCAAAATCCGCTGCTCTACTTCTTGCAAATTCATCAACCAAATGCGAACCACTTTTACTTGCCATAAATTTTAGAGCCGATACAGCCAGATCATCATATGAATGTTCAAATTTTTCTCGTCCCTCATCTGTCATAAGAAAAACTTTTGAAGGCCTACCGCGACTTCGTGAAGCACTACTTTGATAAGGCTCACGGCAGGTTAAAACGCCTTCGGCAATCAAGGAATCCAAATGTCGTCTTATGCCCGCAGGAGTAATATCTAGTTTTTCGGCAAGAGCTACCGCGGTAGTTGGTCCTGACTCCAATATGCTCCTTGCGACCACATCTCGGGTCTTATCCGGCTCGCTCTTTTTCACAACATAAGTGTTGCGTAATTCTTGTCTTTACGCCACCTCGAAACCACGGTTTAGGTGTGAATTACGACTTACTAAGGCAGTTCTAAGGCGAGGAAGGCGAAGGGGTCAGTAGGCTTAAATCATGCTGGTGCAAAGAAAATCAATCTCTGCAAAATTGCTTTCTCTCTTGGTTTTTCTGCAAGCCGCCCTAATTGTCACTGGGGGCTCAGTGCGCCTAACCGGTTCCGGGCTTGGTTGCCCCACTTGGCCAGAATGTACACCGGGTTCTTATACTCCAATTCCAAACCAAGCTGAAGGCCAACTTCATGCCTGGATCGAATTTGGAAATAGGTTGTTAACTTTTGTTCTTTTCTTCTGCGCGCTAGCAGTTGTAATCATTGCGATTAGAAAATCTAAAATTGCCGAAAACAAGCAACGCATTCGCTCACTTGCTGGGCTTCAGGTATTAGGAATCCTTGGACAAGGAATCTTGGGTGGAATTACTGTATTAACAGATTTACACCCATTGACAGTGGCAAGCCATTACATGCTTTCGATTTTCTTGATTGCTGGAGCAATCTCCCTTCGATATGAGTTGATTGGGAAAAAAACTCAAGAAGTAGAAGGTGTAATTAAATTTTTTATTCCAGTCTTAGTTTGGCTGACTTTGTTGGTTTTAATTGCAGGTACGGTGGTGACTGGTAGTGGTCCGCATGCTGGGGATGAAAAAGCTGAGCGTTTTGGATTTGACCCGCGAACAGTTTCTTGGATCCATGCCGACTTAGTGATTGCACTCATCGTTGCAACTTTAATCCTTCTCATTGTCGCCCGACAAATGGGTTCCAAAGAGATTGGAAAGCGTCTTGCAGTATTTCTAATCATAATTTTGGCCCAAGGTCTAATAGGCTACATTCAATACTTTACCGGTCTACCTGAAGCGTTAGTTGCCGCTCACTTAGTCGGCTCAACATTGGTCTGGGGTTGGGTGTGGAGTTTGGCTAAGATTGCACAATCTGGATTCAAATTGCAAAGGTTTACCTAAATGAAACTACCCGTATGGAGTGAGTTAGACGATAGGGCTATTGCGATTTCAAGAGCGTTAGCTATGGATGCTGTTCAAAAAGTAGGTAATGGCCATCCAGGAACTGCTATGGCGCTAGCTCCTGTTGCCTACACATTATTCCAAAGAATTCTTAGGCACAATCCATCTGAGCCAAATTGGATTGCTAGAGATAGATTCATTCTTTCTTGTGGACATTCTTCCTTAACTCTCTATATTCAACTCTATTTATCTGGATATGGCGTAGAACTTGATGATCTAAAGTCTTTTAGAACTTTAAACTCTATTACTCCTGGGCATCCAGAGTATGGCCACACATTAGGTGTTGAAACCACCACTGGCCCACTCGGACAAGGCGTTGCTAATGGTGTTGGCATGGCAATGGCTGCTAGATATGAAAAGGGACTCCTTGATCCAAATAACATCACCGATATTTTTGATCACAATATTTGGGTTCTCTGTTCAGATGGCGATCTACAAGAAGGAGTAAGTGCTGAAGCCTCTTCACTTGCTGGCACTCAGGCCCTAGGGAATTTAAAAGTTATTTACGATGACAACCGCATCTCTATTGAAGGTGACACACATATGGCTTTCACCGAGGATGTCTCTGCAAGGTATAAATCTTATGGGTGGGAAGTTATAGAAGTTAAGGCGCAAAAAAATGGTGATGTGCAGCGAGAAGAGTTAGAAGATGCCTTAATAAAGGCAGCTAATGTAAAGAATAAGCCGGTACTGATTCGCCTACAAACAGTAATCGCCTGGCCAGCACCAAACGCTAAAGGAACTGCCAAATCTCATGGCTCTGCTTTAGGGGCAGAGGAGGTTGCAGCCACAAAAAAAATATTGAATCTTGATCCAGAGCAGTCATTCATTGCACCAGATGATGTAATTGAACACGCTCGCAAAGTTAAGTTACGTGGGACTCAATCATATGAACAATGGCAGGAAAGTTTTAGAAAGTGGAGCAATGACAATCCGGAAAGAGCAGATTTGCTAGATCGACTTTTAAAAAAGAAGTTGCCCCAAGGTTGGTCAGACGAGTTTCCAGTATTTGCTAGCGATAAAGAGATCTCCACCAGAGCTGCCTCTGGCAAAGTTATTCAATCTATTGCCAAGTCTTTGCCTGAGTTTTGGGGCGGCTCTGCAGATTTAGCCGAAAGCAACAATACAACGATAGAAGGTAGCGGTTCATTTCTGCCTACTTCTAGTCAAATGCCCTCAGCAAATCCATTTGGAAGGGTTATACATTTTGGTATCAGAGAACATGCAATGGGAGCGATTTTAAATGGCGCAGCACTTCATGGTTTGGTCAAGCCATTTGCTGGAACCTTTTTAGTATTTAGTGATTATATGAGAGGTGCAGTTCGCCTTTCAGCTCTAATGAAATTACCGGTGACTTTTGTATGGACACATGACTCAATCGGCCTTGGTGAAGATGGACCTACACATCAACCTGTAGAACACCTAGCAGCACTTCGAGCAATGCCTGGTCTAGATGTAGTACGGCCAGCCGATGCAAATGAAGTAGCTATCTGTTGGAAAGAGATTATCCAACGCGCACGACCTGCAGGAATCGTTCTGTCTCGACAAAACCTACCGGTAATTGATCGCTCGATTTTCGCACCTGCGGCAAATGCAACCAAGGGTGCATATGTGATCGCCTATGGTGATAGTGAAAACCAAAAATGCGATGTAATTCTGTTAGCCAGTGGATCTGAATTGAGTATCGCTTTAGCTGCTAGAGAAATTCTTGCAGCTAAGAACATCAAAGTCAGAGTTGTTAGTGTTCCGTGTTTTGAATGGTTTCTAGAACAACCGATCTCCTATCAAGAGGAGGTTTTACCAAAAAATATCAAAGCTAGGGTCAGTATTGAGGCCGGTGTAGCTCAACCTTGGTACAGATTCATTGGCGACTATGGAGTTTCAGTTTCATTAGAACATTTCGGAGCATCTGCAAGTGCCTCAACCCTATTTCAAGAGTTTGGATTTACTCCAGAGAAAATAGCTTCCTCCGCACTTGAAAGTCTACGCAAGTCAAATGGTTAATGGTGCAGGCAAGGTTTCAAATGCCGGCGTATCAATTTGGCTTGATGATCTTTCTCGAGAAAGAATTGAATCTGGCTCACTTGCACATCTAATCTCATCTTCATCCGTCTCTGGAGTCACAACAAATCCCAGTATCTTTTCCGCCGCGATCAGTAAATCTTCTTTATACCAGCAAGATATTTTTAGGTTAAAGAATCGAACCATCGAAGAGATCATCTTAGAGTTGACAACCGATGATGTGCGAAATGCATGTGATTTGTTTAAAGATACATTTGCGAAAAGCAATAAGGCTGATGGCAGAGTTTCAATTGAGGTAGATCCTAGGCTAGCCCGAGATACAATAAACACGATTAATCAAGGTAAAGAGCTTTGGCGAATTATCAATCGCGAGAATTTATTAATAAAAGTACCTGCCACCAAAGAGGGTCTGCCTGCGATAACTGAGCTCATTTCCCTTGGAATCAGTGTTAACGTGACATTGATTTTCTCCTTAAGTAGATACCTTGAAGTTATTGAAGCCTTTGTAAAAGGATTAGAAAAAAGAATAGAACATAGTCTGGCAATAAATGATATTCATTCTGTGGCCTCTTTCTTTATTAGTCGAATAGACAGTGAGGTTGATAAATTATTGCCAACGGAGTCAGACTTAAGAGGTAAAGTTGCAGTTTCAAATGCTGTTTTGGCTTATCAGGCTTACTGCAAATTCAAAGAATCTGACAGGTGGAAGAAAATTTCTGAAAAAGGTGGCAATCTACAAAGACCACTTTGGGCATCTACTGGCGTAAAGGATCCCAAATATCCACCAACAAAATACGTAGCTGAATTAATTGCAAAAGATGTCGTAAACACAATGCCCGAAAAAACTTTAGATTCAGTCAGAGATATGGAGCACGTGGATAGCAGCATGATTATATCCAATTACGATTCTGCAAGATTGGTTATTGCTAAATTAGCACTTGCTGGAATTGATTTGGATAAAATCACAAATGATCTAGAATCAGATGGCGTCACAAAGTTTGAAGTATCCTGGGTTGAACTCATGAACACCATTAAGAAAGTAATTGATAGCAAACTATGAATGTAAGTGGAAACGCACTAGGTTCAGTTGATAAAGATGCTATCGCTCGATTAAATCTAATTGTTCCCAGAGTTGCTGCTAAAGATTTCACAGTCTGGGGTAAGCACAGTGAGGCCCAAAACCGAATTAATTGGCTAGACCTTCCTATCTCTTCACGTAACCTGCTACCAGAGTTGGACGCTCTATCAGCGTGGGCTAGAAGTCTTGAACTTACTCAAATAGTTTTATGTGGAATGGGTGGCTCCTCTCTTGCTTCAGAAGTAATTGCGAAAGCCAATAACAAGAGCCTAACCATTATCGACTCAACCGATCCTGATCAAATAATTTCTTCAATACCAAAAGATTTAGCTAAAAGCCTGATCATTTTTTCATCCAAATCTGGAACTACAATTGAAACTCTTTCCCATTTTAAATTCTTTAAAAAACTTTTTCTTGATAACAAGCTTGATCCGCTAGAGCACATGGTTATCATTACCGATCCCCGAACTACCCTTGATGAAAGCGCGCGAAAATCGGGGTTTAGGGTATTTAATGCAGATCCCAATGTTGGCGGTAGATTTAGTGCGCTAACAACATTTGGTCTGCTGCCCGCTTCGATAATCGGTGTTGATGTTTCAGTATTACTTGATGATGCTGATAACGCCAATCAGATGCTAGCCAAAGCTAACTCCCCTGCAGTCTTGATTGCTGCCGCACTCTTTTCAAGCTCAAAGCAAGTGGTTAATTTTGTAAGTGATGAAACCAAACTTCCTGGTCTTTGTGACTGGATTGAACAACTGATAGCAGAATCAACGGGTAAAGATGCTAAGGGTAGGCTGCCTGTTATATCAAATAAATTTGAAAAGCAGGCTTCATCTTTTTCAATTGGATTTAGTAGTGGCGACTGTGACCTCTCAGTAGATGCGACTCTTGGTGAGCATTTTATTCTTTGGCAATGGGTGACGGCATTGCTTTGTTATCTTTTGGAGGTTGATCCATTTAATCAACCCAATGTAACTGAGTCCAAGGATCGCACCACCAAGATACTTCATCAAATTACTGAAGGAATATTTGAATCACCTAAGCCAATATTGGAAACAGATGATTTGGCTCTATACTCAAATAAAAATGTTAGAAATTTAAGTGAATTTTTGAACAGCTCTTATGGTTATCTGGCGATTATGGCTTTTTTGCCTCGGATAGAACTTAATAGTGTAACTAAACTACAAAGTCTTATATTTTTGCGAACTGGAATCCCTACAACCTTTGGTTGGGGTCCAAGATTTCTCCACTCCACAGGCCAGATACATAAAGGCGGGCAATTAAATGGAGGATTTATTCAGATTACTAGGAGCCACGAAACCGACCTGGAAATACCTGGTGAAAAATTCACTTTTGGGGAGTTGATTTCGGCCCAAGCTTTAGGAGATGCACAGGCTCTAGTTGAACGTGGTTTGCCCTTAATCAGAGTTCACTTAAAAAATAAAGAGTTCAATATTTTAAAAGTTTTAGATTAGTCTTCGCCTCTAAGTTTTTTTAAAGCGATATCAAGAATCTTATTAGCTTCAGCTTCAGTTCTTCGTTCCTTGACGTAAGCCAAATGTGTTTTGTACGGCTCATTCTTCATCGGCATTGGTGGTTTGTTCTTATCTTGACCGGCTGGAAATCCACAACGAGGGCAATCCCACTCGGCCGGAACTTCAACAGTTCCATCTTCGGCAAATGAAGGCTTAGTTTCATGACCATTAGCGCACCAATAAGAAACTCTAAATCTTGCAATAGATTCTCCGCGCTCGGCCTCGCCCATTGGACCAGCGCCGACACGACTACCTCTAATCGAACTTCCACCAGCCATGCTTATCCCCTAATTCTTTAGTAACAAACTAAGTGCGATAACTGCAGAAAACCAAACACCACCCACAACAATAGTTATTCGATCTAGATTTTTTTCTACAACAGAGGATCCTCCGTAAGTAGAAGAGATACCTCCGCCAAACAAATCAGATAAGCCTGAACCCTTACCTTTATGAAGTAAAACTAAAATAATCATTAAAATACTTGTAAGGATTAGAATTATTGTCAGAGCTAAATTCATTGACTCGCCTTCGATGCTAGAGAAATTCTCAGATGCTAAGGATACTATCTTTTCGGGTAAACCCTTAAATCCGTCGTTTTACGCCTTATTAAGTACACGGTGGAACTTTGAAATACGAGCAAACTCCTCGGGATCTAGGGATGCACCTCCTACCAAAGCGCCGTCAACATCCTCTTCCTTCATAATATCTAAGGTATTTATGGACTTAACCGATCCACCATAAAGTATGCGACAGTTGTCAGCTATCTCCTCGCTACCAATATTTTTTAGATCGTTACGGATTGCAGAGCAAACTTCCTGAGCATCTTCTGGAGTTGCAGTTTTGCCCGTTCCTATTGCCCATACCGGTTCGTAAGCAATCACAATCTTCTTTAGATCTGGTTTATGAAATCCCTTCAAACCATTGCGCAGTTGCTCTAGTACATGTGGAATATGGTTGCCAGCCTCTCTAATTGGCAATTCTTCTCCAATACATAAAATTGGCTTTAATTCATTTGCAAGTGCAGCTTTAATTTTCTTATTAACGATCTGATCGCTTTCAGCATGATTAGCTCTTCGCTCACTGTGACCAACCAAAACATAAGTACATCCCAATTTACTCAACATTGAACCTGAAATCTCACCTGTATACGCACCAGATTCAGCTATCGATAGATCTTGAGCACCATAGACAAGTCTTAGGCGATCACCGTCAACCAACGTTTGCACAGATCTAATATCTGTAAACGGTGGGATGATTACAACTTCGACTGCGTCATAGTCGCGATCTTCCAAAGAGTAAGCAAGTTTTTGAGTCACTGCAATTGCTTCTAAATGATTTAAATTCATTTTCCAATTACCAGCAATCAATGGTTTTCTCATGAGATCTCTTAACTCAAAGCCGCAAGTCCGGGCAACTCTTTACCTTCAAGGTACTCAAGAGATGCTCCGCCGCCGGTAGAAATATATCCAAATTCATTATCTTTAAATCCTAGTTTACGCACAGCCGCCGCCGAGTCTCCCCCGCCGACTACAGTCATTCCATCAACCTCGGTCAGAGCCTTTGCAACCACCTTTGTTCCATTTGCGAAATTAGAGAACTCAAACACTCCCATAGGGCCATTCCAAAAAATCGTTTTACAATTTTTAATTTCACCTGCAAAGACCAAAGCACTCTTAGGTCCGATATCAAGACCCATTTGGTCATCTGGAATATTTTGAGAGCTAACAACTGTAGGGGTAGACGTTGCATCAAATTCTTTTGCTACAACTATGTCTACAGGAAGGATGATTCTTACACCTAAATTTTCAGCTCTTTCCAGAAGAGCTCTTACATCTGGAATTAAATCTGTTTCTACTAAAGACTTGCCAATCTTCATTCCTTTTGCAGCAAGAAATGTAAAAACCATTCCACCACCAATTGCAAGTAAATTAACTTTATCTAACAAATTTGAAATTACTCCAATCTTGTCAGAAACTTTGGCACCACCAAGAACCACGCCATATGGCCTTTCTGGAGATTTAGTAAGTTTCTCAAGAACTTCAACTTCAGCTCTAACTAAGTCGCCTGCTGCTGAAGGTAACAATTTTGCGAGTTCATAAACTGAGGCATGTTTCCTGTGTACTGCGCCAAAGCCATCACCAACATAAAATTCTCCATATTTTGCTAATACAGTTGCAAATTTACTTCGCTCTGACTCGTCTTTACTCGTCTCAGAAGATTCAAACCTAATATTTTCTAGCATAAGAATTTTGCCAGGACTTAACTGCGCTACCTTATGGGAGGCTTCTAATATCGATTCAGAGAACTCAACCTGTACTCCGATAAGTTCCTCCAACCTTTTCGCAACTGGCAGCAAGGATAATTCTGGCTTGCGCTCTCCCTTTGGTCTGCCTAAGTGCGCTATTAATACTATTGAGCATTTAGCGTCAAGAAGTTTTCTGATTGTTGATAGAGAAGCAACAATTCTTCCATCATCGGTAATTAATCCATCAGATATAGGAACATTTAGATCGCAACGTAAAATTACTTTCTTGCCCTGAATGTCCGAAATATTTAAAGTTTTTACGCCCATCTAACTAAATAGATTTACCTATGTAATGGATTAAGTCAACTAGTCGATTTGAGTATCCCCACTCGTTGTCATACCAGCCAACTACTTTTACAGTTGTACCAATCACCTTGGTTAACCCAGCGTCGACAATACAAGAGCTTGGGTCTGTGACAATATCGGCAGAAACAATTGGGTCTTCTGTGTAAGTTAAAAATCCTTTTAGTGAACCTTCACTTGCTTTCTTTAAGGCGCTATTTATGTCATTAACACTCACTTCTTTTGCCAACTCAACAGTCAAATCAGTCGCTGAGCCAGTAGGAACTGGGACACGAAGTGCGTAACCATCTAATTTGCCTTTTAATTCAGGCAGTACCAGGGAAATTGCCTTGGCCGCACCAGTAGAGGTTGGAATTATCGAAAGTGCTGCAGCTCTAGACCTACGCAAATCCTTGTGAGGAAAGTCCAAAATTACTTGATCATTTGTATATGCATGAATAGTGGTCATGAGCCCACGGACGATTCCAAATTCATCATTCAAAACTTTCGCCATCGGAGCAAGACAATTAGTTGTACAGGAAGCGTTAGAGATTACATGGTGTTTTGCTGAATCATATTTATCATGATTTACACCCATTACTATGGTGATATCTTCATCGGTAGCTGGCGCTGAAATTATTACCTTTTTGGCTCCGGCTGTTATATGTTTCTTGGCATCAGCAGCTTTAGTAAAAATACCTGTGGATTCAACAACAACATCTACACCTAACTTACCCCAAGGAATATTTGCCGGATCTCTTTCAGCGCTGACGGAAATAGTCTTTCCACCAACAGTTATTGAGGTATCAGTAAAGGTAACTGGACTATTAAGTCGGCCAAGAATTGAGTCGTACTTTAGGAGGTGGGCTAATGTTGCGTTGTCAGTGAGATCATTTATTCCAACTATTTCAAATTTTGCACCAGATTCAAGTGAAGCTCTTAAGAAGTTACGTCCAATTCTTCCAAATCCATTAACACCGACTTTTAACATTATTTCCTCGCCTAAAAAATAAAATCAACACCACAACATTGTGAGGAACCTATCTTATCAGGGAAAAAACCTATCTAATTCAATAAATCTGGGCTAATACTTGCTTCAGTGTCAGGAACTCCTAGCTCCCGTGCTCTCTTATCTGCCATTGCTAATAATCTTCGAATGCGACCGGCAATAGCATCTTTAGTCATTGGAGGTGAAGCTAACGACCCCAGTTCTTCAAGACTTGCTTGCCCATGAGTCACTCGTAATTCTCCAGCCTCTTTCAAATGATCAGGAATCTCCGGACCTAAAATTTCCATTGCTCTTTGAACTCTTGCAGAGGCAGCAACTGCCGCCCTAGCAGATCTTCTTAAATTAGCATCATCGAAATTCGCCAATCTATTTGCAGTCGCCCTTACTTCACGGCGCATTCTTCGCTCTTCCCATGCCAGCACTGTTTCATGAGCACCTAATCTTGTTAGCAATGCGCCAATTGCATCACCATCTCTTATTACGACTCTATCTACACCTCTAACTTCACGAGCTTTTGCCGTTATACCAAGTCTTCTGGCAGCTCCAACTAGAGCTAAAGCAGCTTCAGGTCCTGGACAGGTTATCTCCAAGGCAGAAGACCTTCCTGGTTCTGTAAGTGATCCATGAGCTAAGAACGCTCCGCGCCAGGCAGATTCCGAATCACAAATTGCTGCAGAAACGACCTGTGGTGGTAAACCTCTTATTGGCCTATTACTTGCATCTACTAACCCTGTTTGTCTAGCAAGCGCATCCGCATCCGCAATGACTCTGACAATGTATCTGCTACCTTTTCTAATTCCACTAGAGGAAACAACTGATAACTCGCTTTCATGTCCAAATATTTCAGAGATATCTTTACGAAGTCGGCGAGCAGTTTGAGCAGCATCTAACTCGACTTCCACAATTATCTTACCTGCGGCAACATGAAGACCTCCTGCAAATCTGAGCAGGGCAGATACCTCTGCCTTTCTGCAGCATGGCTTAGAAATTGCAAGCCTTCCAAGCTCATCCTTAACTGCCTCAGTCATTGCCATAATGCTCCTTCGCTATAAGTGAATATCTAAGCAGGTATTACTCTAAAATGTGTGAGAAAGCAGAAATTAATTTTTCTTTACTATGCCGATTAGGATGCTGGCCATCCTTTAGATCAAGTGCTAGGACTTTACCGCCACAACTTTCTACAAGATCGTAGAAACCTTCTTGGGAATCTTCTAAGGATTTATCAATCAGCGCATAGTCAAAACTGAAATCTCTGGTGTGCTTCAATATCAATTTTAAGTGCTCCGCAAGCGTTCTTCCATAGTATTCGTCTTTAATGTTCTTATCAGGAAGGTTAAAAATTAGAATTTTCCTCGCTTTACTATTTTGGATAGTTAAGGCTTGATCCCTATGGAGAAAATGCGGCATAACACTTGAAAGCCAGGAACCAGGCCCAAACGTAATCCAGTCAGCATTCTCAATCGCAAAATTTGCCTCCGGTGTAACCTTTGGATTACTTGGAATTAATTTGAGGTCCTCCACTATTCCCTGTGCTTTGGCGACTTCTATCTGCCCACGGATTACACTTTTCAAAGATCCGTTTGTAAATGTTGCTTCAATATCTAGTGGCTCCAAAGCCATCGGTAAAACTCGGCCCACCACTTTAAGTAATTGTCCAACACGATCTAACCCAACTACTGGATCTGAATCTCGATCCCATAACGCAGCAAGTAATAAATTTCCAATAGCGTGATTATTTAATGCACCCTCACTTGTAAATCTGTATTGCAGAATATCTGCCCAGCTTTTACCCCAATCATCATCAGCACATAAAGCTGCCAATGCCATACGCAGATCGCCTGGAGGTAAAGAATTAAATTCAGCTCTTAACCTGCCTGATGATCCGCCATTATCTGCGACCGTGACAATTGCAGTGACTTCTTTTGTTAAAGATCGAATTGCTCCTAAAGTTGCAGCTAGACCATGACCTCCTCCAAGGCATACAACTTTATTTTCCATATTTAGATTTCACGACCTAAATCTCTATGTGTAGCTTGCGTCTTTATCTTGTATTCCTTAAGTGATTTAGATGATTTAAGGCGAAGAACAAGCTCTTCGGTAATTGCAACTGAGCGATGTTTGCCTCCAGTGCATCCTATGGCTAGAGTTAAAAACTTTCTTCCCTCTGAAATAAACCCAACGGCTAAGGTTTCAAAAAGTTGCTCATACCTATCTAGAAACTCTTGAACATTACTGGCATCGAGAACCGCCTTACTAACTTTTGAATCAAGTCCATTTAATGGTCGAAGTTCAGGGTCCCAGTGAGGATTTGCGATGAAACGACAATCCATAACTAAATCTGCATCCACTGGGATTCCATACTTATATCCGAAGGAAAGAATATTGACTCTAAGATCAGCTTCGCTTGAGTCCTGAAAATGCTCAGCAATTTTTCGTTCCAATTGATGAATATTCAAAGAAGAGGAATCTATAACTAGATCAGCTGATTCCTTGACCTCTCTAAGGCGTTCGCGTTCTTTTACAATTCCATCAAGTATTCGCGAATTGCCCTGAAGAGGGTGAGGGCGCCGAGTTGCTTCAAATCTTCTGACTAACACATCATCTGCTGCGTCAATAAATATCGTTTTGCTAGATACTCCAGATTTACCCAACTCCGCTACTGATTTAGAAAAACTATCGAAATATTCACCGCCGCGAACATCGATAATTATGGCTATTTTTTTCATTGAAGGCTCAAGAAGTTTAACGAGATTATCAATCAGTGCTGGAGGCAGATTGTCAACAACATACCAGCCTAGATCTTCAAGTGCATGAGCAACGGTTGATCGACCAGCTCCACTCATTCCACTTACTATTAAAACCTCTGAACTTTTTGCCATGCCTATATCTTGCTACACCTGTCAAGCATCTAATATTTCACCTGTCTGCATATCAATCTTCTCATTGTTAACCTGCTGATTCAGATTATCAAAGATAGTTTTAGCCAATTTTGAACCGATTCCCGGAACTGCTGCAATCTCAGAAACCTGTGCCGACTTTAGCGCTGAAACACTTCCAAACTTATCAAGTAAAGATTTTCTCCTACTTTCACCAAGCCCCTCAATTTGATCCAGTAGAGAGTCAAGCATAAGTTTTGAACGTTTTGACCTATGAAAATTTATTGCAAACCTGTGCGCTTCATCCCTAATTTTTTGAAGAAGGTAAAGTGCTTCGCTATGCCTTGGAAAAATTATTGGTTCACTGTTATATGGCAACCAAACCTCCTCTAACCTTTTAGCGAGCCCACAGAGTGCAATATCTGTAATGCCTAAATCCCTTAAGGCCTTTGCTGCAGCGTTTACTTGAGGCTTGCCACCATCTACGACAACTAACTGTGGTGGATAAGCAAACTTTGGCCTAGATGCCCCCTGTACGTTGCTCTCAACTAAGTCAACATTTCTTTCTTCCAAATATCTCTTAAATCGACGCGTGATAACGTGACTCATTGCTCTTGTGTCATCAAAGCCAGATTCATCATCTATTGAAAATCTACGATACTCACTTTTCTTAGGTTGACCATCTTCAAAAACCACCATAGAAGCAACCATGCTAGTTCCTTGAATATTTGATATATCAAAACACTCGATTCTCAATGGTAATTCCGCTAATTCGAGTTGCTCTGCTATTTCAGTTAGGGCCCCTCCACTAACTGCAGAGTCATTGGCCCGCTTGCTTAGATATTGAATTAACGCTTGATTAGCATTTCTCTTTACTAATTGAACTATTTCAAGTTTTTCACCCTTTAGTGGCTTTGTAATCGTGACAGATTTTCCAATTTTTTCTCCCAGCCAAACTTGCAATGATGAAACATCTGCAGGCAGCTGGTCAAGAATCAATTCCTGTGGCGGAACTAAATCTGTATATATTTTGCCAATCATTGCTGTAATAATCTCTTCATCCTCAAGTAAATTTGATCGGTCAATAATCCAGGATCTAGACCCAGTTATTCGACCTGACTTTATGTTGAACTGGGATAATGCCGCATGAGTTATGTCCTCGTATACAGCCAAAACATCAGCATTGATATTTTCATTTAAGAATCGGTCAGTAGATTCAAACGCCTTGTTCACAGCTTCAAGTTGATCACGCAGCCTTGCTGCTCTTTCGAATTCTTCCAACTTAGCTGCTTGCAGCATCTCTTGTTCAATTCGATTGGAGATTTCAGTTGGTGATTTTTCCAGGAAATTAGTTAAGTCTGTAGCTAACTTTCTGTGGTCATCTTTGGTTATCCATTCAACACAAGGTGCAGAACACTTACCAATATCACCTAGCAAGCATTGTCTTTTATTTCGATTTGCTGTTTTAAAATTCGAGTCACTGCAGGTTCTTACTGGATAAATCTTTATCAAGGTTTCAAAAGTACTGCGTAAAGCCCAGGCATGCGAATACGGTCCAAAATACTTTACACCCTTTTGTTTCTTTAATCTTGAAATAAACAGTCTAGGGAAATCAGCATCTAAATCTATCGCTAGGTATGGATAAGACTTATCATCTTTAAACTGAACATTGAAATCAGGATTGAATTGTTTTATCCAAGTAAATTCAAGTTGAAGTGCCTCTAATTCATTATTGACTATGGTCCAATCGACTCGAACTGCAGTCATCACCATACGACGAGTCTTTATTTGAAGATTACTTCCAAAGTATGAATTTATTCTATTCTTGAGATTCTTGGCTTTGCCTACATAAATGACCTTGTCATCTTTATCAAAAAATCTGTAAACGCCTGGATCGGTTGGTAGATTCGATGGACGATACGATTGTGGATCTGTCATAGTTATTTCTTCAAAGATTCAAGCAAAAATTTTCCGGTATAACTCTTTGAATTCTTAGCGATCTCTTCTGGTCTGCCCTCGGCAACTACTAAACCGCCACCTGAACCGCCCTCGGGCCCAAGATCTATAACCCAATCAGCAGATTTTATTACATCTAAATTATGCTCAATCACAATTACAGTATTTCCAGTATCTACTAAGCGATTTAGAACTAGCAAGAGTTTTCGTACATCTTCAAAATGTAAGCCAGTAGTTGGTTCATCAAGAACATAAATAGTTCTGCCTGTAGATCTTCGCTGAAGTTCGGTTGCAAGTTTCACGCGCTGGGCTTCGCCACCAGATAATGTTGGCGCTGATTGACCAAGGCGAACATAGCCAAGACCAACATCGCAAAGAGTTTTCAAAAACCTTGAAATAGCAGGTACTGATTCAAAGAAATTATTTGCCTCCTCAATTGGCATATCCAGTACCTGTGCAATTGTCTTTCCTTTATAGTGAACCTCTAAAGTTTCACGGTTATACCTAGCTCCGTGACAAACTTCGCATGGAACATATACATCTGGGAGAAAATTCATCTCAATGGTAATCGTGCCATCACCGGCACAGTTTTCACATCTTCCACCTTTTACATTGAAGGAAAATCTGCCTTGTTGATATCCACGAACTTTAGCTTCACTTGTCTCAGCAAAAAGAGCTCGGACCTTATCAAAGACTCCAGTATAAGTAGCGGGGTTTGATCTTGGAGTTCTTCCAATCGGCGATTGATCAACGTGTACTACTTTATCCAACTGATCTAGACCTGAGATCGTTCTATGCCTACCTGGAACAATTCTTGCACCATTTAATTTGTTTGCTAGAACTGAATACAAAATATCATTAACTAGAGTGGATTTTCCAGAGCCACTTACTCCAGTCACGGCTACAAAGGCTGCAAGCGGAAAGGTGACATCGATATTTTGAAGATTGTTTTCTTTGGCAGATTTTACTGTTAATGATTTCTTCAGATCAATGGCTCTGCGTTTTTTAGGAATTTCAATTTTGCTTCTTCCAGCTAAATAAGCACCTGTGATTGATCTTTTATTCTCAATTAGTTCTTGGTAACTTCCGGAAGAGACTACTTCTCCGCCATGTTCACCAGCTCCAGGTCCAATATCTACAATCCAATCCGCCGTTCTAATTGTGTCTTCATCGTGTTCAACCACGATTAGGGTATTTCCAAGATCACGAAGTCTTGTAAGTGTTTCAATAAGTTTGCGATTATCCCTTTGATGTAGACCAATACTTGGTTCATCAAGTACATACAGAACTCCAGTTAGGCCAGAACCAATCTGCGTTGCTAATCGAATTCTTTGTGCTTCACCACCTGAAAGCGTAGCGGCAGGACGGGCTAGTGATAAGTAATCAAGGCCTACATCCAATAAAAAGCCTAATCTTGCATGCACCTCTTTTAGTACTCGTTCTGCAATTTTCTTCTCGCGGGATGAAAGCGAGATTTCTTTTAGAAATACTGAACAGTCGTAAATAGAAAACTCGCAAATTTCAGCGATATTCCTTCCGCCAATAGTCACTGCAAGAACTTCTGGCTTTAATCTACTTCCCTGACAAATATGACAAGGTGTCTCTCTCATATACGCTTCATACTTGTCTCGACTAAAATCGCTATCAGTCTCAGAATGTCTTCTATGAATAAATGGGACTACGCCTTCAAATCCCGTGGTGTAGTTTCGAACCCTGCCATATCTATTCTTGTACTTAACATGAACTTCATAATCCCAGCCATGCAAAATTGCATCCTTGGACTTATCAGAAAGCTTTTTCCATGGTGTATTGAGAGAGAATTTTAAATCGGCAGCTAATCCATCTAGAAGCCTTAAGAAATACTCTGCAGATTGACCACCAGACCAGGGTGCAATTGCGCCGTCATTGATTGAGATTGAGTCATCCGGAATCAATAAATCTTCATCGACTTCGAGTTTTGTGCCAATACCTGTGCACTCTGGGCATGCGCCGAAAGGTGAATTAAAGGAGAATGATCTTGGTTCCAACTCCTCAAATGAAAGCTCACATTCATGGCAAGCCATATGTTCACTAAAAACTTTCTCTTTGTCTAAAGAGCCAACTTTCTTATCAACAAAATCCAAGACGACTAGTCCATTCGCAAGGCGCAGCGCTGTTTCTATCGAGTCGGTTAACCTTGATTTGCTTTCAGCTTTAACACTTAATCTATCTACGACGACTTCAATTGTATGTTTTTCTTGCTTCTTAAGCTTAGGAATTTCTGAAATCTGGTAGACCACTCCATCAACACGTGCTCTGGAATATCCTTGAGTTATAAAATCTTTGAAAAGGTCAAGGAACTCTCCTTTACGAGCTCTGATTACTGGCGCAAGTACTTGAAACTTTGATCCTTCAGGCATTTGCAATATTTGATCGACAATATTTTGAGGGGTCTGTTTAGCAATCTCTTTTTTACATTTAGGGCAATGAGGTTTTCCAGCTCTTGCGAAAAGCAATCGCAAATAATCGTAAACCTCTGTAATTGTGCCAACAGTAGAACGTGGATTTCGGTTGGTAGATTTTTGGTCAATAGATACAGCAGGTGAAAGCCCTTCAATAAAGTCAACATCAGGTTTATCCATCTGACCCAAGAATTGGCGTGCATAGGCGGAAAGGGATTCAACATACCTTCTTTGTCCTTCAGCAAAAATCGTATCGAAAGCTAAAGATGACTTGCCAGAGCCTGATAAACCGGTGAAAACAATAAGTGAGTTTCGTGGCATATCAAGAGACACATTCTTGAGATTATGTTCTCTAGCACCTCTGACTACTAACCGATCGTTCACTAGTTACCAGCCTCCTGCATACCCTTAAGTTCGCGTTTTAATTCTCTGATCTCATCCCTCAACCTTGCAGCTAACTCAAAACTTAATTCAGATGCAGCAGAGCGCATCTGATCAGTCAAAGAGGAAATGAGTGCTATCAATTCACGCTGTGGAAGTGAGGATACATTCTTATTATGGAATCCACTACTTATTCCACTTTTCTTACTGGTTGCGGCAAGATCCTCTGTGTCATCAATCTCTTTTGCTATTAAATCAGTAATGTCAGCAATCTTCTTTCTAAGGGGTGTTGGGTCGATCCCTCGTTCGGTGTTATAGGCCACTTGCTTTGCTCGCCTTCGATTGGTTTCATCGATAGCAAACTGCATCGACTTAGTTATATTGTCGGCGTACATATGGACTTCACCTGAAACATTTCTAGCTGCTCTACCTATAGTTTGAATCAAAGATGTTGAAGATCTTAAAAATCCCTCTTTGTCTGCGTCTAAGATGGCAACTAGTGATACCTCTGGTAAATCCAAACCCTCTCGCAAAAGGTTAATACCGATTAACACATCGTATTCACCTGTTCTTAATTCGCGGAGTAATTCAACTCTTCTTAAAGTGTCTACCTCTGAGTGAAGGTACCTGACTTTTACTCCAAGCCCTAGCATGTAGTCAGTTAACTCTTCCGACATCTTTTTTGTTAATGTTGTGACCAGTACTCGCTCATTTCGTTCGGCTCGAATCTTTATTTCATTGACTAAGTCATCAATTTGTCCTTTTATTGGTTTTACAACGATTTTTGGATCCACAAGCCCTGTAGGTCTAATAACCTGCTCAACAAAAGTATTATTTGTTTTTTCCAGTTCATATTTACCCGGTGTCGCTGATAAATAAACTTTCTGCCCACAACGATCTAAAAATTCTAAGAACTTTAGTGGCCTGTTATCCATCGCACTTGGCAGTCTAAATCCATGTTCAACCAGCGTGCGCTTTCTGGCAGCATCACCCTCAAACATCGCACCAATCTGGGGAACTGTAACGTGGGATTCATCAATTACAACAAGAAAATCTTCTGGGAAATAATCAAGCAAGCAATTTGGAGCACTACCCGGCTCTCTGCCATCTAAGTGCCTAGAGTAATTTTCAATGCCTGAGCAAAAGCCCAATTGTCGCATCATCTCAATATCAAAGGTAGTTCGCATTCTAATTCTCTGGGCTTCAAGTAATTTTCCAGATCTTTCAAACTCATCTACTCGCATTTCCATTTCTTTTTCTATGGCTGCGATTGCCCTCTCCATCGTCTCTGGCCCTGCTGCATAATGAGTTGCTGGAAATACATACATCTCACTTTCATCCCTAATGATTTCACCAGTAAGTGGGTGAAGCGTCATTATCTTCTCAATCTCATCGCCAAACATTTCAATTCTTAGTGCATGCTCTTCATACATTGGAATAATTTCGATTGTGTCCCCACGTACCCTAAAAGTTCCCCTCTCAAAGGCCATGTCATTTCTCTTGTATTGAATATCGACAAATTTTCTAAGTAATTGGTTTCGATCGATTGAGTCACCGACTCGCAAGCGAATCATTCGATCGACATATTCCTGAGGTGTTCCCAGACCATATATGCATGAAACTGTGGCAACAACTATTACATCTCTCCTAGTTAAAAGAGAGTTTGTAGCCGAGTGGCGCAATCGCTCAACCTCATCATTTACCGATGAATCTTTCTCGATAAATGTGTCAGTTTGGGGAACATATGCTTCTGGTTGATAATAGTCATAGTAAGAAACAAAGTATTCGACTGCGTTGTTTGGAAGTAACTCTTTAAACTCATTTGCCAGCTGCGCCGCTAGAGTCTTATTTGGAGCAATTACAAGGGTTGGACGTTGAACCTGCTCAATCAACCAAGCTGTCGTAGCAGATTTTCCAGTTCCTGTTGCACCAAGTAGTACGACGTCTTGTTCATTATTGGAAAGTCTAAGCACTAGCTCCTTAATGGCGGCAGGTTGATCTCCAGCCGGTGTGTAATCACTAATTACTTTAAATGGCTGTACTTTTCTAGTGAGTTCAGTTATTGGTCTCACTGGATTGATCCATTTAGATTTTGCAGCTTGGTCCAGATAGATTCCACCTGCTTAAGGAGGAAACTTTCATCCTTATCATTTACTATTATGCTGTTAGCAATACTCTCACGCTCGGCATCGCTTGCTTGTGCCTTCATGCGCTGATTAATTTGAACTGAACTTAAGCCACGTTTTCTTAATCGCTCTGCCCTAATCTCCTCAGAAACAGAGATTGTGATTATATGATCAAATCTATAATCCCCTTTGGACTCAAAAAGTAAAGGAATTTGATTGATTACTATGGAATCTTTGGGAAGCTTTGAAAGAATTTGTGAATAGTTTTCTCTAATCAGTGGATGAGTTATCTCCTCTAGCTGCTTACGCTTTCCACTGTCTGAAAAAATAAGTGCGGCAATAGCTGCTCGATCGATCTCGCCATTTTTCAAAATGCTATCGCCAAATGTTGCCACTAAAGAGTCAAATCCTTTAGTTCCTCGCTCAATGACTTCTCGAGCAATTTGATCTGAATCAACGACTACTGCACCCAATTGAGAAAACATCTCTCCTACAGTGCTTTTGCCGGAGCCTATTCCGCCAGTAAGTGCGACATTTAACATAAGTTAACCCTACACAATAGAAAAATGGCCCCAGTTTCCTGAGGCCATTTTTGGATAATTACTTACTCGGCGGCCGGTGCTGCTGCATCTGCGGCTTTTGCTTCTGCTTTTTGTTTCTTGTGCGCCATAAATCTTGCTTGGGCCTCAGCGTATTGGCGTTCCCATTCTTCGCGTTGGCTTTCATAGCCAGGCTTCCACTCTTGAGTATCGGCATCAAAACCTTCTGGATAAATAAAGTTACCTGCCGAGTCATAACGTGCAGGCATTCCGTACTGAGCTGGATCGAAAGCTTCTACTTCTACTTCTTGTCCTTCATTTGCTTGCTTTAAAGAAAGTGAAATACGTCGGCGCTCTAAATCAATGTCGATGATCTTTACAAAGAGCTTATCGCCAACTTGCACCACTTGCTCGGGAATTTCAACATGACGCTCTGCCAATTCCGAAATATGTACCAGACCCTCAATACCTTCAAAGACTTTTATAAAGGCACCGAATGGAACTAATTTTGTTACTTCGCCGTTTACTACTTGGTTAATGCTATTTGTGCGAGCAAATGCCTGCCAAGGATCTTCTTGGGTTGCCTTAAGTGAAAGAGAAACCCGCTCTCTTTCGAAGTCGACCTCAAGAACTTCTACGGTGACCTCATCGCCAACTTCCACTACCTCTGACGGATGATCAATGTGCTTCCAAGAAAGCTCGGACACATGAACCAAACCATCTACTCCACCTAAATCTACAAAAGCGCCAAAGTTAACTATCGAGGAAATTACGCCAGTTCTGACTTGTCCTTTTTGTAATTGATTTAGGAATGTAGTTCTAGATGCTGACTGAGATTGCTCAAGGAATGCTCTACGAGATAAAACAACATTATTTCGGTTCTTATCTAGTTCTATAATTCGACACTCAACTTGTTGTCCTATGTATGGCGTTAGGTCGCGGACTCTACGCATTTCAACCAAAGAAGCTGGCAAGAAACCACGAAGGCCAATATCAACAATTAGACCACCTTTGACAACTTCAATCACAGTTCCTGTTACAACTTCATCACGCTCTTTCTTACCTTCAACATCACCCCATGCTTGCTCGTATTGAGCGCGCTTCTTAGAAAGGATTAAGCGACCTTCTTTATCTTCTTTCTGTAGTACTAGAGCTTCAACACGATCTCCAACTTTAACTAATTCGCTTGGATCTACATCATGCCTAATTGATAGTTCACGAGAGGGAATAACACCCTCTGTTTTATAACCAATATCTAATAAGACTTCTTCTCGATCAATTTGAACAACAATTCCAGAAACTAAATCACCATCATTAAAATTCTTAATTGTGCCTTCAATAGCGGCTAAAAAATCTTCGGCATTTCCAACATCATTTACTGCAATTTGAGAAGGGGTCATTAGGTGGGTGTACTCCAGGAGCAAATCAACTAGTAGGGACAGGGACGGGCAAGGTTACTTTCTAAGTGTGGATAGGGTCAAACTGGAAAGCAAACTATCCTCCAAATTTGATCAATCAGGTTCACTTTTGTGCCCCAACACTTAAAAAGCAGTGAAATTCGAAGAACTCACTCAGTGGGCTGCTAAATCCCAACTCTTACCAATACCGATATTTACATCCAAAGGTACTCTTAATTTAAAAGCTGCTGACATTTGCTTAGAGACTACCTCCCGTAATATCTCTTCTTCGCCAGCAGCTACTTCAAGAATTAGTTCATCATGAACTTGTAGCAATAATCTGGACTTAAGTTTATTTTTTGAGATCTCTGCATCGACCTTGAGCATCGCAATCTTTATGATGTCTGCTGCTGAACCTTGGATTGGTGCATTCAGAGCAGCGCGCTCTGCGACCTCTCTACGTTGGCGATTTTCATTACTTAAATCTGGTAGGTAGCGTCTTCTACCCAGAATAGTTTGCGTGTAACCATTCTCTTTTGCCTTCACTACAACAGTCTTTAAATAATCTTGTATGCCGCCAAATCTTTCAAAATACTTATTCATCAGAGCGCTCGCTGCTGCAGGATCAATATCTAATTGCTGTGCGAGTCCAAAAGAAGATAAACCATAAGCTAAGCCGTATGACATTGCCTTAATGGTTCTTCTCATTTCAGCATCAACTTCTTTCGAACTAACATCAAATACCTGAGATGCAACTGTTGAGTGCAGGTCTTCTCCCGATTCAAATGCCTTGATCAGACCCTTATCATCGGAAAAATGTGCCATGATCCGCATTTCAATTTGACTGTAATCTGCTGTCATTAAATTTACAAATGGCTTTTGAGCAATAAAGCAGTTTCTAATCCTTCTTCCCTCTTCAGTTCTTATCGGAATATTTTGAAGATTTGGATCTGTTGAAGATAAACGACCAGTAGCTGCAACAGTCTGTTGAAAATTAGTGTGGATTCTGTCATCTGTACCAGTTGCAGTGATTAGCCCCTCTATAGTTGTAAGAAGTTTTCCAGTTTCCCTGATTCTTAAAAGATGCTTAAGTATCGGGTGCTTAGTTTTTGCAAAAAGCCACTCTAAACTTTCCGCATCGGTCGTAAATCCAGTTTTTATCTTTTTAGTTTTAGGTAATTTTAGTTCATCAAATAG